>Ga0307507_10005563_pt1 | contig 20567 bp, 8 predicted proteins | sample 7_EM_MG_FD_207223 | JGI IMG/M metagenome (GOLD analysis project Ga0307507, IMG submission 207223) | Populus trichocarpa ectomycorrhiza microbial communities from riparian zone in the Pacific Northwest, United States - 7_EM | ecosystem: Host-associated > Plants > Roots > Unclassified | place...
ATATACCCTTAGATTTAGATAGAATTTATATTATTCCTTTAAATCTTCCCCGAAGCCTCTTCGCGCCCTTACATTACGTTGCGTTAAAAAATAACTACTATTAAAATAGCAAACGAACCTAAATCCTCTTTAATAACCATAAGTAATATATCCCTAGTTAGGGAACAGTTAACCATAATGCAATAGTCCTTTACGGATGCCTTAGCTTAGCAGCGGGCTGCACTAGAAGCCCAGCATTAGCAATTAATAGAAGCACTCCACGAAGAACTCTATAACGTCCAAGCATTTACATTAGAGACCCCAATACCGCCTATAAATAAAATTAACATAACTGTATCTAAACCTGGCCCGTTAAATACAAACCCTAAACTAGTAATAGTAGCTTAACCTATATCTATAACAAACCTAGTACCTGCCGCGAAATTAGAAAAGCTTCCTAACCCTCTAATATTTAATAGAAATTAAAATAACCTACGTCCCTTTATAACTAAGCTCTGTCTTAAACTTTTAATAAACTATAACTAATACCCTACCAAAGCTAGTAAGGTTAGCTATAGAATGTCTCGTTTAAGCAAAGATGCTGCATAAACTATAGACCTATTCTTCCGTAACAGCACCTTCATTAATTTTGAAACCTTTATCTCTCTACTAGAACAAACGTATAATAACACCAGCCGTAAACACACTACTATTACTAAACTTAAAAACCTATAATAACGGAACCAAGACTTTATAAGCTTCTTTTCAGAATTTTTAGGCCTTATTAGCGAACTAGATTAGAATAAAGCCGCTAAAGTTACTGCTCTTTAATAAGCTATTTTAGATAAAATTAAAGCATAGTTAGTAGGTAGGGAACTGCTAAAGGACCTACCCAAATTTGCTATAATGTGTTAACAAATTAATAAGGACCTTTAATATAACAAATAGACTTATTTTCTAAAGCCAACCACACCTTGTATTTAAAGCTTTATAAAACCAATATATACCCTAAAGCACGACCCTTCTCTAAAACCTACGCACGACCCTATAGACCTTAACGCCACTTAATCCTACGCACCCTTAGGAACTAACAAACAAAGAACTTAAGCCACAAATAGAGAATGCTTTGGATATAGTAGAAAAGGATATATCTAAAGGAATTACCAAACTCACCCTTTTAAAAAAGTCCGCCATAGTTCCTCCTAGTCTTTGAATCGCACCCACTCCTTAAATCACACTTATTCTTCAAGCCGTACTTACTCCTCAACTTGTACTTATTCTATAAATTATACCCAGTCGTTATAAAGCATCTTACCCTTAGCTAACTTGGAAAATAAATCATCCTAGGGCCAAGTCGCGCCTTAAAATAAGAAGTGGAAAAGCATAAGTATCTAGGCTCTTCTAGCGCTAATACATAACACAACTCCCTTAATGTACTTGGCAAAATTCAAATACTTAAAAAATAGAAGGAGGTATAAATCCTTATAAACAGCGGAGCCACTAGCATAGGCTTTATTAATACAAACTAGACGAAAACCTAATGCCTAAATTTAAAGAAACTCAATAAGCCCTAAGGCCTATAAGGCTTTAACGGCAAACCCTTAATATATAGCGAATTAACACACTACGCTCTTGTAAAAATGCGGATAGGTAAACACCTTAAATATATTTCCCTATTTATAACACCCCTAAAGCAATATAAGATAATACTTAGACATAGATAGCTAAAACAATATAACCCTTTAATTAGCTGGGTTAAAGAAACACTAAAGTTCCATATAACCTACTACTAAAGTCATTACTTAAAAACCCATTTGCCCTATAAACATGCACACAACTATTTAAATTTAAAATAATATAAATTACCCTTACTATAAACCTTAAACTAATACAATAAAGCTATAACTGCCAATTACAGTAAAGAATATAAAGATGTTATATCAAAACCTCTTAAAATTTATATAATATAGGCCGCACCCTTTATCTTATTAGCAAAAAGACAAGATTATAAAATCTTTACTATAACTATAAAAGACATTAAGAAAGCACTAAAACCGAAATAGTATATTAATCCTTAACCTCTTATACCTAAAGAGTACCACAATCTAATTAATAAGTTTAAAAAACGATTTGCAGACTAACTAGCCCCACACTAAGATAAGCACGATTTTAAGATAGAACTTAAGCCTAGTATAACACCAAAGTTTGGTCCGCTATATGGTATATTATAAGAAGAACTGCTTATAATACAATAATACCTTAATAAGCATCTGGAAAAAGGATTTATTCGCCCTAGTTAATCTCTATTCGCCTTACCTATACTATTTATTAAAAAGCCAGGAGGAGGCTTAAGATTTTATATTAATTATTAAGCTCTAAACGTAATTATAATTCAAAACTAATATCCAATTCCCCTAATTCAAGAAACGCTTAACCATTTAGCAAAGGCATAGTACTTTACAAAGCTTAATATAGTCGCTGCCTTTAATAAAATCCGTATATATAAAGGAGATGAGAAGTATATAGCTTTTTGTATATAATAGGGACTCTTTAAATACCTAGTAATGCTATTTAGCATAAAAAACGGTCCTAGTACGTTTTAGTAATATATTAACAATACACTTTATAAATTCCTTAATATATTTGTTACCGCGTATATTAATAATATTTTAATTTACTCATCCTTGCTTTCTAAATATTAGAAACACATTAGAATGGTTCTTAAACGCCTATAAGATGCGGGCTTATAATGCGATATTAAGAAATACAAGTTCCACGCATCCAAGGTTATATACTTAGGCTTAATTATATCCCATAACGGAATCAAAATAGACCCTAAGAAAGTCGCCGCAATTATAAACTAGGGAAGCCCTAGCAATATATAAGACATTTAAGGATTTCTAGAATTTGCAAACTTCTATTATTAATTTATTAACTACTTCTTAGAAATTGCCTAGCTATTAATAAACCTAATAAAAAAGAATATAAAATTTAAATAGACTACTAAATATAAACAAGCTTTTAACAACCTAAAGCATCGTTTTATAACTACTCCGATTTTTGCCCACTTTAACCTTAACCTTAAATATATTATCAAAATAGATTCGTCTAATTATATACTAGGAGGAGTATTATCGCAATATAATAAGAATAGTAAGCTATATCCAATAGCCTTTCTCTCTTAGAAACTCGCCCCTGCTAAATTAAACTACGAGATATACAATAAGGAACTACTTACAATTATTAGATGCTTTAAACAATGGCGTCCTAAGCTTAAAGGATTATTATTCCTAATACGCGTATTAACGGACCATAAAAACCTGCAGTACTTTATAACTATAAAACAATTAATATAGCGCCAAATTTGTTAGGCCGAATACCTCTTATAATTTAACTTTAAGATTATATACTAACTAGGTAAACTTAATTAGAAGCCTAACGCATTAACATAACAATTATAGGACCTACCTACAAATGCTTTAAATAAACGGATTACAAATTAATTATAGATCTTACTGCCCCCTAAACATTTTAAAAAGCTACGTCCTATATTTCTAGATGCGGAACTCAACAGAAATAAATTAGAAGTTAATAAATAGGAAATAGAAATTAATAAGCTAATAGAATATAAATATAAGAATAATGTATGGATAATAGATATAATAAAAGCAATTTAAATAGAAAAATAATAGCATAAGGATATTACACTCGCTAAATACAAAATTCGAAATAATCAATTGTACTATTAATAGAAGATAGTAGTTCCAAATTCCAAACCTTTATAATTTAAGATACTTAATTTTGTACACAACTCCCCTATAGTAGGGCATCCTAGCCATGCGAAGACCTATAAGATTGTTTAATAAGCATACTACTAGCCTATAATGCACAACTACGTACGAAAATACGTTCAAGCATACAGGATATACGTGCGTGGAAAGACCTCTTATGTAAAGAAGTAAGGAGTACTTTAACCGCTACCAATTCCAATACAAAGATGGCGCAACATCTTAATTAACTTTATAGTTAACTTGCCTAGCAGTAATAGGTTTATAAATATTATAGTAGTTATTAACCGCCTTATAAAAATGCAATATATAATTCCTATAGACTTAATTAATACGATATTAGTAGCTGAATATTTTATTAAGCATGTCTTTAAGCTATACGGACTTCCTAACTTAATAATATCCAACTATAGAAGCTAGTTCGTTTTAGACTTCTAGTAAGCTCTATATAAACAATTAAGTATTTAAATATAACTCTTAACTGTGTTTTATTTAGAGATAGATAGTTAAACCAAAATTATAAACGCGATTATAGAACAATACCTATAAATATACTACTCCTACCTGCAAGACAACTGGGAAAAATGGCTACCTTTAGCTAAGTTTACTAGGAATAATATAATAAACGTATTAACAGGCGTAACGCTATTCTACGCAACCTATAGATAAAACCCTTAACTTAGATTTAAACCATAACCCGAAATTAATATAATAGGACTTACAATTAAACGGATCCAGTTAATTAACACATACAACTTTACTAATTAAATAAAGCAGTTAACGGAACTGTTACTGTTGGTCACACAGGGTGACTCACCAATAACGACTACTCGAGTAGGGTTATAGTGATGTTGGTTAATAAAGCTTGTTTCATTGGAATGAGGGAGGGCAAGGAGCGTAAGGCTCCTCGCCGCGCTAGTGCCGCGGCGGCACGTGACAACACGTAACGACCGCTTGCCTTATTCCCAACACTGGCAACTCTTCTTTTGTGGTTGTCGTCTATATATATATATCGCTTGGCTAGTGGAACAAATACCAATCCTCCTTACTTACTATTGCCGTTGTAATATAAGTCTCGCTGTCCTAAAGTTTGCCTTTTAGCACGTGGTGCTTCTTACTTAGGTAGGTATCGTGTCAAGGCCGCCAAGGCGCTAGTAGTAAGCGAGCTAATGGCAATTTTCTATACTGGGTATAGAAAATCCTAATTAGCTGGTTAAAATTAGGGTCTATAGAGCGTATACTCTTACTTCCTTTTAACCTAACCTTTAACCCATACACGTAGAGTATTCGTATTAACAAATGTTTCTAGAGCCTTGTTTGGGTTTGCCTTCGTCATTACATCTACTGGGTTGTCTTAGCCATTAATCCATCAAATCTTAAAGAGTTCTTGCCGTTTATAGGATTGCCAAAGTGCTATAATGTCGATTATAAGGCGCTTCTCCTTTGTGGTACCAAGCTTAACTAAACACTTATAGAGGGAGTATAAGTCGGTACACACGACTATAGGGATAACGGGAAGTCCGAGTTAATCTATAATTATCTTTAGGGTAGTTCCAATTGCAATTGCCATGTTAACTTCGCTAACTATTCTATATATCTCTAACGCTAGAACGCTTTGGGTGACGTACTTGCTTTTAGTTAAGCTTTAATGGATAAGATTGCCGTGGATTATAAAGTCATTCTCTCTAGTAGATTTATTTGCGATAATAATCTTATATCCTAGCTAGGAGCTAAAATCTTTATTATTTACGAACGATCCATTAACAAATATAAAGAGCTTAGCAGTGGGAAGATTAATAGGCACGTAGAGTAGTCCCTGATTGAGATAGTTTATTTGCTAGAAGAGACGCTTATTTAGGGCAAAGATGTTATCCTTGGTTGGTTTCTAGTGTTAGGCGGCAATAGAGAGATTAAATAAAGCCTTAGGTTGACAGATAGAAGCAATATAAGCTCCGCGAGCGCGTTGCTCCACGTATCCTTGTTTTGGAGAGTTAATATTAATAACATTAATCTTCTTGCCTTAACCCTTCTAGCGCAAAGCAATAGAGTCCTCCTTTAGGGAGAGGATGCATCTATTAAAAAGTAATAGCGTTACTAAATTAAGCTTTTCCTTTGGCTTTACCATAAGATTTGCCTTTACTAGCTTATCTTCTTTAAGAGCTGAAAATTGGTCGTCTCCTAAGATAATTGTATTATTAGTTTGCATACTAACGATTCCGAATAGGGTTCCCGTGGTTATAATAAGGAAGCATAGATCGAATATAGAAGTAGTTATTAAAAGTTTCTCTTTATAGTGCTTGCTATAGGTAGCCTATTAATAAGTTCCTACCTCTGCAATTCCATATAATGGCTTAAGCACAACCATGATCGTATCTTCGGGATATTGGTGGCGAATTTGCTCTGGAAAGTATGCTAATATTAAGCGCTAAAGGTGCGTCTCTAATTGGGTGTAGGCCTGAGTAATATCTTATAGATAGACCGCCATTCCATTCTTTATTAAGGAGGGAGCTAGCACAACAATGACTTGCTAACTAGCTTATTAAATCATAGGAGATTACGTAAGAATTACCTCCTTACTATTATTGTTGTAACCTTAAATAACAAGCCTTAATTTCTTAAATGAGGCATTAGTAGCTTTGCCTTTAATCTTATTAACCATTCTTAACTTAAAGATGCGAACTTCGTTGAACTTAGTAGGGTTATACTTCTTAAATTTAAAGACTTCTCTTGTAATAAGGCTATCGATCTCCTACTTATTAGATGCTTGGAAAGGAGCTCCCGGAGTTATAATATGACCTTCCTTTTAGAGCTGTTTTGCGAGCTCGAAGTCAGCCTTCTCTTTAGCTGTTATAAAGACCATTAATAACTCGTCTCTACTCTTAATAGCAATAACAAATTGCTCTTTAAAATTAATAAGGTGTTAGCGATTTTATAATCCCTTCGGGCGACCTCTACCGCGTTGTGGTTACGGCATATCTGCTACAATTATATTAGGATCGTAGTCGCCTTCTAGAGTATATTAATTGTAGTTCTCCTCTAGGGTATCCTCTAGGGCATCCTATAAAGGCTTGGAACTGTCGTTTCTATAGTAGGGCTTAATAACGGTTAAGCGGAATTAAGTAGGTCTATAGGGTATCTAAAGAGTGCAAGTCTAACTATTAATTGCAATGAGTTTATATAGGCCTAACTATTCTCCCTTTTTACGCCATACGCGTACCTCAGATTGGAGTGGCAGATTGAGCGTAGTTAAGGTATTTGGGCCATTTCTTATTCCTAGTGCGTCGTTAACCTGGCGCGTAGCGTAGAGACGTCACACCTCTTTCATTGCTTTGCGAATAGCCTCCGCTCGTTGCGTAACGGATAGGGATAGTGGAGAATTGTTAGTTATTTAAGGGTAGGCGCCAAAGACTAGCAATGTAGGTACAAGCCCATCTGGGCCAGCGGAATTATTAACAGCCTTAACAGCTATCTATAAGATAAGCTCTTCGCTAGCGCCCTCTAGTTTTAAAGAAATAATCTTATATGCTTATTATAATGGCGTGTAATATCGTTCTACTTTTCCAACACTATTGTGTGCCTTAATAGGGACTTCCTTGACCTTAATTTCTATTGCCTTCACCTATTACTAAAACTCTATAGATAAGAAGTTCCTTTCTATATCATAAATAACTTAATTAGGGGGTCCTAGGTAGATATTAATCTAGCATAATTAAAGAGTATCCCATGCGTTCCTAGCTAATATATCCTTTAGGAAACGTGCGGCTTGGAAAGAGGTTAAAAGGTTAACAACTTAGAATACTAGCTTGCCGCTAAGATACATAATGTTAATAATAATACAGAAGTTAAAGTCGTAGTTATCTTTAAGGGTGAACTTAAATTGGCTAGGGGACTTCTAGTTCATTTAGCAGTAATAGCAGTACTTTATAAGATGCTTAATTGCCTTAACCTTAACTTTATAGCCTGCTCATTAAAGAACCCTAAGCAATTAGTAAATGGATAGGTAGCTAAAATAACGGTGTAGTTGACATAGCTCTAACTTGGTTAAGTGGCTCTAAGCAACACTCTTTTCTAGTTAATAAAGGAGCAACTAGGGGTGACCCTATTTGCGCACAATAGGCACCTAATTATCTCCCTAAACAAGCATATTCTTAAGGTTATTAAGTTTAACGCCTAATTTATCCATATCTCCAATGCAAAATAGAAATAGGGTGTTCGCGGGAATAATATAGAAAGTGATATACCCTAAGGGGGTTTTAACCTTAATTATGCCAAGAGAGATTGCAGTACCCTTGCCAAAACGAATTGTATGTTGGCCTGCCGTTAATTGGTTAATCTAAACAGAGCTATTAAGCTGCTAAAGAGCTCGAACTTAAGGTTCTCCTACTATAGATACTCCTGCGGCTCTAGTATCTGGCATAATACCATAGAAGACGTTCGCTGAGTATCTGTTGTTAAAGGAGAATATAGAACTCTCCTTTAGCTTATTAAAGATGTCTAACTTCGTAATAGCATGGAGCGTAGATTGGTTATTAAAAACAGTAATAGTTTATATGCCATCTACCTCACCATACTTAGTAAAGTATTGGTTGGAAGAGTAGTCCTTAATTTCTATATCTATAAAAAGCTGTTCGGCCTTATTAACCTTACCCTTAAGATCTTCTTCGCCTTTATATTAAACCAGGAAGCTTTGGAAGTAGGCTATAGTAACTTCTTAGTTTCTAACGTTTCGTGCGCTCTGGCGAAACTTATTATATGCCTCCTTTTATCTATTAAGGGGGTGTCTAGTTAACTAGCAATTTGGCTTCTTACAAATATAGCATTTCTTCTGCTAATCATTGCGAAATAAACCTCCACAAGGACCTCCATAATTGCTTTATAGTTGACGTTAATTATACCCTCTACTGTATCCCCTACCATGACTACCATATGTTCGATCAGTCCAGTTGTGATCGTGTTAGTCGGCCGGGTTGATTAAAGTAGGTTAGAGTTGGGCGTTAAATTGCTATACTTTTTAAGAGCGTAGGGCGGTGCCAATAGAGGATCTTAATTAAGCACACACTCCTTTATAAGTACTTACAGGGTTAAAGAGAGCAAGGTTATATTCTTTAACACCTTAGCATGCGCTAATAACTTAATCGCGTAGGCTAAAGTCCTCTTAATATGATTTGGATAAACCATACTAAATTATCTAGAGTTAATTAAAGAGCTTTTAAAGATAATCAAGTCAAGAGGCACCTGGGTTTATAGCAATAATTCTTAGGAAGGTAGTCTCTCTCCACTCTAATATATACTGCTGCTTATTCTCCTCTGTTTTGAAGTGGCATCTTGTTTTATATATTATTCGGTTAAAATCATATCCTTTTCCTACTAAACGATTATAATAGAAGGTACTAGCTCGGCCCTTAAGCATAACAGAATAGGCGTTATAGTATTAATTAGACTCTATTCCCACCTTCTAGCAATAGTTATAGAAGATACGTAGTTTCAAATTAAGAATATTATATAATTCCCTACTAAACTTCTTCTCCTAATCCGAATAGAGCTTCGCAAGCTCTATAAGCAATTTTAAACTGCCTCCGATTTGAGATTAAGATGGAGAAGGTGGGGGTTATATTGCAGGCTGCAGTAGGGACGTAGGTCTGGTCGGTGGAGTCCAAAGGTCGTTAAATCGCGAAGTAATGGGATCCTGTGCCTGCTCTTATTAGGGTATAGTATCCGACGTCAAGGTTACGGGTTGAATTGGATACAGAGGAGTTAAAGGTAGAGGTAGGTTTGTCTCTAGAGGTGTATTACTTAGGTTCTATCGTGAGTTAAGCTTCCTTATAGTGCGTAGTTAGTGCTTAATCTCTTATGGAGTCTATTCGTGTTCTTCTTTTATATCAATAACCTGCTCCTAAATGTTGTCTCTAATAGTACCCCCGTCCTTAGGGACAAATACTCCATTCTCCTAAAGGAAGTTATGGAAGTCCTATATAATATCCTTGTTTACGGGGGCCTATGTTTCCTTTATCCATCCAATAAAGTCCTCCTTTATACATTCCCATAGCACGGTATTGTTGTATTTACTGTCCTTGTAATGTGCCATACGGTATAATAAAAATCCATTTAAGTCTTATTCATTAGCGTTTACAAGGTTAATTATGGCTTTGTTCTATATCTTTAGGTTAATATCTTCCTTATACTTCTTTGGGTAGGTTAACGCCATAGTAGGTATAGAATTAACGGGGTGTCATATGTTAAAGGTAGGTAGGATTTTCGGTTTTGTAGGATCTCGTAGGTTTGCTGTCAAGAGGTAGGCAATTTGAGATGTTATTTAACGCGTTTTGGACGTTATTTAACGCGTTTTGGACGTTAACTTGGGACCCTAGGTTTAGTAACACTTCTAACCTAAAGTACTCAACCAAATCTTCGTAAACGCGGTTATTCTATATAATGGACGCAACTTAGTATCTCCTAGTACTTAGTAACACTTCTATTACTAGTTTTCCGCAAGTTTAAGGTAGCATAGTATCGCCGGGATCCATTCCATATAAGCGTATATAGCACCCCTACACGAGACTGTCTCTTCTGTTTGAAAACCTAGCTGCTCTGTAGTTAACTGTGTATTCAACCACTGATCAGTGTTGGTCACATAGGGTAACTCACCAATAACGACTACTCGAGTAGGGTTACAGTGATGTTGGTTAATAAAGCTTGTTTCATTAGAATGAGGAAGGGCGAGGAGCATAAGGCTCCTCGCCACGCTAGTGCCGCGGCGGCACGTGACAACACGTGACGACCGCTTGCCTCATTCCTGACAGTTACGAAGTAAATTAACGTACACTTAAACGGTATAGGAATAGCATGCGAATAAAGGACGAGCTCCCGTATAGGACTTTAAGGAAGGTAATATAGCTTACCTAAATATACAAAACATATAGACTTAGTGGCCCTTAAAGAAACTTAATTGAAAGTTTGTAGGGCTGTACTAAATTAAAAAGAAACTAAGCCCGTATACCTATAAGCTTAAACTGCTAACTAAAATAAAAATATACCCAATGTTTTATATAAGCTTATTGCAACCTTTAAAAGATAATTCTATAACTTATAAAGTACTACCGCCACCTCCCGTAATTGTTAATAATGGTAACGGTTCTTACTTTATTAACTTAATTAATAATATGCGATAGAAACTATAATCCAAATAATTTAAACTTCTTATTAAGTGGGAAGGATATAAAATACAAACCTAGGAAACCTATAATTAGATTAAGGCCAACGCGCCTTCCCTAGTAAAAGAATTCTATAAGAACTATCCTTCGCGGCCTGCTCTAGCTGGATAGATATAATATAAAGGCAAACAACTGCCACCTAATACAAATACACAAAACTCAAATTTAAAAAGAACTTGAAATAAGTTATAATGTTTATAACGCAATTACGTAATACGCAAGATATTAAGGAACTTTAACCAGCGGTTAAAGTTGTCTAATTAGTTAGATCTGCCTTGCCAAGACCGCCACCTAACGCGAAAATACAACACGTGATAAAAATTATAAATTCTTAACTAAATTAAATTATTTTGAACCTTCGGCTAAAGGGGGGGTACTATAACGGGACTAGCCTAGTTATAGTAGGAATGTCTTAGTAAAACACTTAACAAGATAAACTTGACGCTTTAACCAAATTCTGCTGAATTTTGCTAGCTTAATTAACTTCTGCCAAGTTCTACCAGATCAATCGAATTCTACCAAAGTCTGTCCGCGTACGTATATGTGCACGCATCGACCAAGACCCCTAACTATTTAATTACAAGATTCTCTAGTTATTCCCTTCTCTTCTTTACGCAACGTCTTGTTCTCTTGAAAAGCTATATACCCTTAGATTTAGATAGAATTTATATTATTCCTTTGAATCTTCCCCAAAGCCTCTTCGCGCCCTTATAATTAATTAGTCCCATTAGTTTATGTTGGTTATATAAGGGGATATCACGTAGCTACGATTTGTAGATAGTATAATAGTTGTTCTTCTTTTTGATAGGAATGAGGAAAGGGGTGAGGAACTTAAGGTTCCTCACCACGCTAGGGCCACGTCAGCACGTAACGGCAATATGCCTAGCGTGACGGCAGCTTGCCTTATTCCCGACACTGGCAACTCTTCTTTTTGTGGTTGCTATCTATATATATATACAAACAGACAGGATGCGACAATACCAGACAGTGTACAACAATACCAAACAATATGCGACAATACCAAACAATATGCAACAATACCAAACAATATGCGACAATACTAAACAATATGCAACAATACCAAATAATATGCAACAATATGCGATAATGCGGTAGTTGGCAGATAACGCAAAGACGGGTAGGCCGCCAAGGCGCTAGTAGTAAGCGAGCCAATAGCGATTTTCTATCCCGGGGATGGAAAATCCTGATTGGCTGGTTTGAGTTAGGGTCTATAGAATATTATGCTCCTACTCCCTTTTAACCCAACCTTTAACTCGTATATATAGAGTGTTTGTGTTAACAAACGTTTCTAGAGCCTTGTTTGGGTTTGCCTTCGTTATTACGTCTACTAGGTTATCTTAACCGTTAATCTATCAAATCTTAAAGAGTTCTCGCCGTTCGTAGGATTAACAAAGTGCCATAATATCGATTATAAGGCGCTTCTCCTTTGTAGTACCAAGCTTAACTAAGCACTTATAGAGGGAGTATAAATCGGTGCATATGATTATAGGGATAATAGGAAGTTTAAGTTAATCTATAATTATCTTTAGGGTAGTTCCAATTGCAATTGCTATATTAACTCCGCTAACCATTCTATATATCTCTAATGCCAAAACACTTCGGGTAATGCGCTTGCTCTTAGTTGAGCTCTAATAGATAAGGTTACCATAGATTATAAAGTCATTCTCTCTAGTAAACTTGTTTGTAATAATAATCTTATATCCTAGCTAGGAGCTAAAATCTTTATTATTTATAAATAATCCATCGATAAATACAAAGAGCTTAGCGGTAGGAAGATTAATAGGCATATAGTATAGGCCCCGGTCGAGATGGTTTATTTGCTAGAAAAGGTGTTTATTTAAGGCAAGAACGTTATCCTTAGTTGGTTCCTAGTGTTGGGCGGCAATAGAGAGATCAAATAAAGCCTTGGGTTAATAGATAGAAGCAATATAAGCTCCGCGAGCGCGTTGCTCTATATATCCTTGCTTTAGAGAATTAGCGTTAATAACATTAATCTTCTTGCCTTAACCCTTCTAGCGCAGAGCAATAGAATCCTCGTTTAGGGAGAGGATGCATCTATTAAAGAGTAATGGTGTTGTTGAACTAAGCTTTTCCTTTGGCTTTGTTAATATACTAAAAGTAGATGTCTGAACAAGATTAACGTGATTATATAGGCTTAGGAAATCCACCAAATCCTTTTATCTATATATTCTAACACTGGCAGTTCTTTCTTTATACTTGTGGCGCTGTAGAAAGGCAGCAAGGCAGCAAGGTGTCGGTTTAGCTAGAGGTAAAAGCAGTAGATATTGGTTAGCTGTAGGCGGAGTAGCAAGTAGTTAATTAGCTGCAGGCAGGGCATATTAGTTGCAACAGTTATTAGGTTTATAGCTGCCGTAGATACTAGCAGTTCTTTCTTTTATAGATTGCCTGCGTGACTATGCCGTTCCAACCGCTCCCCCCCTATATTACTCTCTCTTTATGGTACCCTCTACAAGAACTTCCTGTCTAGATTACGCTGGTAGCTACCTCTATAGCTACCTTAGGAACTATAGGAGTTTTGGAATTCCCCTCCATACTAAATCTTCTAAAGCTTATTAAATGTTTGTGGAGAAGTAGAGGCTTATTGCGGAGATTGCTGCGGAGATTACTAGTGGGACGGAGCTTAAGGCACGGGTTAAGATACGGCAGCTTGAGGCACTTAAGGTGTTTAATAGCCTAAGGTTATCTATAGTGGTTGCTATAGAGGTTCTTATTAAGCTTGCTGCTGGTAGATTAGGATATTATTTATAGATCTAGCTTATTATGCCAGTTATCTAGTTGCAGTAGGGGTTAGAGGAAACGTCTTAGCGCTTAAGTTAAACGAGGTTAAGAATCTCTGGTAGGACGGAGCTTAAGGCATAGGTTAAGATATAGCAGCCTAAGAAACTTAAGGCTAAGGAACTTAAGGTGTTTAATAGCTTAAGGTTATCTGTGGTAGTTCTTATGGAGCTTACTATATTAGCGGTGCAGGTAGTGTATGGACGTGTAGCTACTGCAGTTACTACGGCTGCTGTAGGGTAGCGGGGGCAGCGATTAGAGTAGCTGGCGGTGCAGCGATTAGGACAACTTGTGGTATAGCAGTTAGAATAGATTGCTGCGGATATTGCTAGGCAGGAGGAGGACTAAGTGGGAGATTAGCGTTCTGGGGGTTTTGATACGAATTAAAGTTGCCTTTTAAAGAATATTGGTTGGTTCTTGGTTTCCGTAGTTAACGTATAATCTCAGCTTCCGTCCATACTGGTTCTTCTGTACTAATAATAACGGCCTGAATATTGCTAGCAATTGGGTTACCGTTCTTAATAATGTATACTCCGTTCCTATAAAGGAAGTCTTAAAAATCCTAAACAATATTAATGTTGCTAAGTGCCTAGGTATTAGCAGTCCATCCTATAAAATCTTCCCTAAAATACTCCTATAGCTGTGAATCGGCCTAGTGTCTATTTTAGTAGAATATAATATAATGTAGGAGAAAGCTATTAACTTATTTTACGGTATAAGTTGTTATATTAAGGGTAAATTCGTCCTAATCTTTATTAATAAGTTTCGCGTATATAGCTACCCCTAGTGGTAAGGAGTCTCTCCAGTCGTTTGGAATAGCCGTAGCCATGCTTTTGGAAGAAGGGAAGTGTTATTGGTGTAGGGATTGTCGTTTGGTACGCGTTTGTGATGTGTATTTATTATTTGGTACGCGTTCATGGTTTGGTACGCGTTCGTGACGTGTATTTGCGGTTATGGGGCTTAGGACCAGTTCTGGCCTTAAATCGCGAAGACTCGTAAAGCGTGTTGTTCTGTGTAATGGACGCAAGAATCTGTAATCTTAGAAAGGCTTAGGACCAGTTCTGGCCTTTAGATCCTTAGATTCGTGGAAGAGTTCTATTTAAGGTTTAGGACCAGTTCTGACCTCAAAAGACAGCTTCCTCTAGCATGAGTAGCACTGGTATAGTGGCTTATCTCTTTTTAGTGATACCTAGCTGTTCTGTGGTATAATAGTGAAGTTAACCACTGATTAGTGTTGGTTACATAAGGGGATATCACGTAGCTACAATTCGTAGATAGTATGATGGTTGTTCTTCTTTTTGATAGGAATGAGGAAAGGGGTAAGGAACTTAAGGTTCCTCACCACGCTAGGGCCACGTCAGTACGTGACGGCAATATGCCTGGCGTGACGGCAGCTTGCCTTATTCCCGACAGTTTATTTAGGGTCTCTTCTTTTATAGGTACTACCTTATTCTATTTAGAGCTCAGTTCCTCAAGGATATATAGGTTGAGTTATTCGGTACGGAGGAGGGCGCGTGTCTAGTACTAAGCCTTTAGCTCGTCTTGTGGCCCCATATCCTGTTCTCTCTGGGTTAGGGCATTAGCCTTAGCATTTTGCCTACTAGGGCAGTATATAATTGTAAAGAAGAATTGGGAGAGTATTTTGGCCTACTAGGCCTGTTAACCAGTAAGTTGTTTTATTGTTATAAAATACTTAAGGGCTTTATAATTAGTATAAACCTTAATTTAAGAGTCTGTGCTTCTAAGCTCTGCGCGCCACTGAGACAATAATTATATAATAGCCAACATTTCCTTATTGTGCACTTTGTAGTTGCACTTAGCTAGGGCCATTGTTTTTAAGAAGAACGTAATAGGGTACTATTTGTCGTCTAAGTATAGCTATAAAAGGACTCCTGCTACTACCCTATTGGAGGCGTCCGTTTCCAGTATTAATTTAAGGTCTGGGTCGTAGTGATAAAGGATTAGGGAGGAGATAAGTTGGTCCTTTAACTCCTTAAAGGCTTTTATACAGTTATTGTTAAAGATAAAAGACGTGTCGTTCTTAGTTAGTTGTATAAGAGGCTTAGCTATAACTCCGTAGTTATAGATAAACTAATAATAGAAATTATAAAAGCTGAGGAAGGACTGGATTCCTTTTATAGTATAAGGGGGTTTCTAGTTGTGGATTGCCTTAACCTTCTCTAGGTTAACTTTAATTCCTTTTGTACTAATAATAAACCTAAGGTACTTTGTGCGTTTTACTCTAAATTTACATTTTTTAATATTAACTTGTAGGCCTGCATTCTGTAGTCTCTTTAGGACCTTCTTGATGTAAACTTGGTACTTAAGTTCGTTGTCCGAGTATATAAGAATATTGTTTAGGTATGCCGTATAGAATTCGTTAAGGTAGTCAAAAAGAATATTATTTATGTACTGTTGATAAGTGGCTGGCCTATTTGTTAGTCCAAAAGGAAGGACTTTACATTTATAAGACCTGTAATGGGTGCGGAATGTTGTTAGGTTTTCTAATATAGGGTCTATCCTAATTTGGTAAAAAGCTTGGCGGACATTAAGCTTAGTAAAGATTTTGGCCCGGCTTAGACGTGTAAGGGTTTTATTAATTAAAGGGAGAGGGTACTAATCCTTTTAAGTAATAGCGTTTAGCCTCTAATAGTTAATATAGAAACGAAGGCTTTTATTAGGTTTCTTTACAAATAAAATAGGGGAAGTAAAGGGAGCCTAGCTTGGCTTAATAAACCCTTTATAGAGGTTGTTAATTAGGTACTGCTTTATTGCCTTTAGTTCCTCTATAGTTTGCTAGTAAAGGGGGCTGTAGCTTAGGGAGTTATTAGTCTCTAACTAAATCTTATAATTATAGGTTTGGTGGGGGGGTAGTATATCTAAAGCTACTTTTAAGAACGCGTCTCTATGGTTTAAGAGGTAATTAGGGAGGAGGCGTTTAACTAGTTCCTTATTAGTTTCCTCTACTAGCACTTCTTCCCTCTTGGCAATAATCTGGTTGATTTTGTATAAACTAGTAGTAAAGACTTTGTTGTCCTTCTAATATATATTAAAGTGGAAACCTATAGCACTAATTGCCGCAATGTCTACTATAGGGGTGTTATATAATAGTAGGGTTATCCGTGGCCTTAGGGGCTTTTAGGGTATTGGCGTTGTCCTTACTCCTCTTAGCTCTTGTTGCATCTTCTAAAGGTTGTCCTTTATGTCCTATTAGTACGTCCTCTTTCCCATTAGCCGGATCTCCGCAATTTGGAAGTTGTCTATATTAGTGTCTGTTTTACTTCTGTAAGTAGAGTCCTCCTTAACTATAGTCCTTTAGGGGAGTATCCTTGTTAGTATAGAGTTCCTGCCGGCCTTATGGCGGGTATCTTCTTAGGTAAAGGCTAGGTCGCGGTTCCTAATATCTTGCTAGTAGGTAGGATCAGCCTTCGCGGCTAACGTCTTATGGTTGGTGTGGATTTCCCTAATAAAGGAGGGTAACTTTAGTCTATTCTCCAGCTAGACAAACTGTCTTTGTTAAATGTTTAGCCAAATATTAAAGTAGGACATTTATTTTTGGCTAAGAATTATGTCGTGTGACCCTAGGTCTAGGATATAGAAGGGGATACCAAACTAGCGTTGTCTATTAATAGCGATATATAGCTTTAAAATATAGGTAACCGGTATACTAGCTTAACTGTTATAGCCTTTTACTTAAACAGGCTTCTCTAGTTAGGTAGCATTTACATTTAAGAACTTAGTAACATTATTCATATAAGCAGTATTTATAAAGGCAAAGCTATTTACTCTAGTGTTAATAAGGGCAGTTATATTAACTCCATATCTATTTTAAGATACTATACATAGAACTATAAAGTGTTTTCCACCTATTAGCTAACTTAGATTAATCTCTTTAAGATTAATAGGATACCCTAGGGGGGAGTCTTTCCCTAGGGTTCTTCTTTTTCTAACTTGTTAGACGTTTCTTCTTCCTCTATCTCCTTAATATTACCTATATCCTTTAGCTCTAGGCAGGATATAGTAAAGTAACTATCCTTTCTGCAATTAAAGCACGTGACCATAACAGGGTCAATTAGGGTGTTATAACGAGCATTGGTTAAAGGTATAGTATATAATAGGTTAGGCGAGGTTCGCGGGTAGGCAGTTATGACCGCTTTTAGTATAAGGGTGGTTGTGGTTTGTCTTCTAACACTAGCTCCCATTGGTGTAGTAGATAGGTTACGGTCGCTATAGGGCCGCTTTAGTCGATTAGAATAAGTATTAATTCATTTTAGTTCTAAATCTAGTAATAAACATTAGGCTGCAAGTCTTTGGTAGGTTAGTAGGTTATCTAAAGCTACCGCAATCTTCTTTTATAGTTGGACTGTTAGCTTGTTGTATAGGTCTAAATAATAGTTCTTAGGGGGAACCTGGCCTTTGCCTGCTAGGTATAAGAATTAAGTCTAAAACTTAGTAAAGAATTGGTTTAATTTTATTATTAGGTGATTATAGTTATAACGGGCATCCCGTACTTTATTTAGATTAATATAGATAGTAGCCAGATGCTATATTATCTTATTAACAGATATAAACCAAACAGGTAACTTGTCCTTAAACTTAGCCTAAAGGTATTGCTAGGCATCCCCAATAGTTTGACCAAAGAGGTAGAGCATTTTAGCTTCTTTAAAGGGGAAATGGTTATAGTTAATATAAAGCTTTCCTCACACCTAAATTCTCCAGTTCTTAAAGGTCAGGTCTATGCCGTCCGATAATAGTGGGGGGTTAGGGAGCTTAACGGACTTTAATTACTTTATTATTATATCCGTACTCTCTGGTGTATCGCATTTAGTTAAGCAAATAGGTTGACTAAGGCTTTATAAAGGGGAGGCTGGGCTGTTTTGTAAGGTAGTAAGGCTTTTTAGGATCTCCTTTAGAGTCTCTTATATACTTTAGGCTTGAAGACGATCGACCTTCTAATTAGTAGCAAGGGCACGAATCTGCTTATATACACCTATAATGTTGTTATTGTCTTTAATTTCTAATCCTAACTAGATCTTATATTCCTCTTAGGTAGAGGTAGGTCTTTTAGATAAGCTCGCTTTAGGTGCTATTATTAGCTTCCGCTCCTCTTTATATAATTAGATAAGCTTTACGGTTTTCTGATCTCTGTATACTAGGAAAAGCCAGTTATTAAAAGCGGTTTTGTAATTATACTGCAGTTATTCTAGGAGGATATTCTCTATTACGTAATAGTTGCCATTAATAGAAGCCTTGCTATCTAGAATAGGTCCTAGAGTTATATGCTCTGTCCTTCTATAAGGAAGAATATTAACTACTAGTATACGCGGATATTTAATATCCGCGTTAGAGTTAAATATACTATTAACTGCAGTAGAATACGCGCATTGGATGGCGTCCATAATAAAACTTATAAATATCCACTTCTAGAGGTTATTAAATCTATTCCTAGCTACATTAACAACCTTATCTAGCTTAAGTTAACGGGTGTTGTTCAATATTAACTACTTAAGGCCCCATTTAGGTATGCAGACTCCGCATAAAATCTTTCCTATAATATGCAAATTAAACTTACTAATCTTGCTAATAACCTAATGTTAAGTCTTTTAGCAATAGTTAAAGTTATTATAGATAATGCAGATATTATTATAAATAGACAAAGACTTAATTAGTTTCTTAAGGGATATTAGCGTTAGAAGGGCTATTAGAATTAATAGGACCTTTCTTAGAACGTTCAGCTAGCCCAAGCTTTTTAGCGTTAAGAGTTTTATAACTGTTAATTAGACCAAGGCCATGTAGGAAAAACAGCATACGGCGCTTTATACTAAGCGCCTAAAGATATAGACTAAGTAGACAGGCGAAATAATTTATAGAGTTCTAGGTAAACCCTAGGAGAAATATAGAGGCGACTATAACTGTATATCCACTGTGCGGATCACGACTACATTCCTCTCTATTTAGTGCGGATATCCCCTTAATAAGCTAAAACAGCAGCGGACTGTACTACTAAATAAACTTGGCCGTATTTTTAAGGTTAATATCCTAAAACTCTATATCTGGAGTCTATGTGTTAAAGGGGCCGCGTTATAATTATAGTTGGTGGAGCTCTTTCTGGATACAGCGGATAGTATAGGTTATTAGTGTTATATAAATATCAGCCCTATTAATAAGTTCTTCTTATATTTCCTTATCCTCTAGTAAAGGAATAAGTAGGTCCCCTACTTTTTTCTTCTTCCTATTACCTTTATGCCCGTTCTCACTTTCTAAGTACTTAAAGACTAGCTTGTAAAAAGACTAGCCCTATTAACATAGAAGGTCCTTAATAATATTAACCTTCTCTTCCTTTAATGTTTTTGTCCGACTAGCAGATGGAATATCCGCTAGAATATCCGCTAGAATATTCGCTGGCTATAAAGAAGGTCAGCGGCGTGGGCATAAGTGTTTAGCGTTGGCGTTTACTGCGCGGCTTAGCGGTATAGAGGTAGAATTAGGGCCTCTACGGCGACGAATTTCTTTTAATATTGCGTGTGTATAAGGAGCTGAAGATCTTATAACTTATAGAGTAGGCCTTTCTCTATAATTTGGTGTAATTTTTATGTCAACAGGTATTGTGGGAGGGTAAATTAATTTCATTAAAGTTAATAAGGTTGTATAATTACAGCACCTGTCGTACCGAACGCGTACTTACGCGTACGGTACACCAACTACGCGTTTACGCGTTCGGTGCACCAACCACCCGCTTACGCGTCTAGTGCACCCCTGAAGCACTGACTAA
>Ga0307507_10005564_pt1 | contig 20565 bp, 12 predicted proteins | sample 7_EM_MG_FD_207223 | JGI IMG/M metagenome (GOLD analysis project Ga0307507, IMG submission 207223) | Populus trichocarpa ectomycorrhiza microbial communities from riparian zone in the Pacific Northwest, United States - 7_EM | ecosystem: Host-associated > Plants > Roots > Unclassified | place...
AAATACACATCAATTCATCAAAATCAAAATCTATTTCAATTCATATCTATATGCATATAATAAGTATGTTGATTAAATTATACTTAATCATTTCTAGACATTTAATTAAGGAACAATGCCTAGTGTATGTGTAAGAGAAACAATGCTTGAAAAACATGCTTTCTACTTGATATTTTACATACAAACAAATCATGTGAAAATATTAAATTTCAATAAACTACTATGTCAATGCAAGAGATGTCAAGAATAGTGGTTTTGCATGAATATTAATTTATTTCTTTATAATAAGAAAAGAAACATTTAATTAATTAAATTAACAGATTTAAATATTTATTTTGAACATATTTATAACAAAACTTCTAAATTATCATAAACCCTAATATTTTTAATAACTAATTATAAAAAAATAAAACTAAAATTAAACAATAAAATAAATAGAAAAGATAAAGAAAATTTACCTAAAATATAAAGCAAAAGGCAAAAAAAAATTAATCGATAAAAAATTTGCATTCAGGAGACGAGGAGAGGCAAGAATGGCAACCGAAAAAAAACCCTTTTTGTTTTGTTAGACAGGAGAAACAAAAGGAAAAAGGGGAAAAGTTGGGGAGCTGTAATTATATATATAAGTCAAGTTAGTCAACAATAATAAAAGTTAAAAACTTTCCTTACCTGTAGGTTGTAGCAATAATTCACCCTCACTAATATATTAATATTTAAAAAAAAATAAGGGGGCAATTGCCCCCTTTTGACCCACTGTGGCTTCGCCACTGCCGGCGAAGCTAAAGTGGTAAGCTGACGTTTTAGTATATTTAATTTAATAGCGTGATTAAGAATGTTGTTATAATTATTTTTTAAAGTATATTTTATTTAAAAATATATTAAAATAATATATATATTTTTTTAAAAAAATTATTTTTGATATCATTACATTAAAATAATCTAAAAATATTAATTCAAAATAAAAAAATTTCAAATATTTTCAATTATAAAAATAAACTGGGTTTAACAAATGTCAAGACTCGATTTATGTGTTGGCAAGTTTGTTGGCATGGTAGCATGTTCATTATCACAGCTCAACACGTCCATTATCGATCAACGGTCCTCACAATTGACAATCCCCTCTCTTTTTCGCTCTCTATAATAAAAATAAAAATAAAAATAAAAATAAAAATAAAAAATAAAGAATTGAAACAAAAAAAGCGACCGTTTCGAAAGAATCTCCTCTCTCCATGCTCTCGCTCCCTCTGTAAATCCCCTCCTATTTTCTTTTGTGTCACATTTTTTAATTATCTCTCGTTGATCACGAAGCTTTTATCAATTCTTGATACGACATCGTTTGGCGCGTAACCTCTTTTCCCTCCCAAGTTTCGTTTTTTATTCATGTCTGTTTTCGATTCTTTTTAAAAAAGTTACATGCGTGTATTTTATCGTTGATTTTTTATTTATTTTTTCTAGGTTCCAGTTTTTTCCATTGATGTGGAGATTCATTGTGAAGGTATTTAATCATGATGCAATTTATGATTTTGTTGTTTGATTTTAATTTTTCAAAGCTCTTTTTGGTTGCTGAGAAAGAACGCTAAAGAAAAGGAATAAATTTTATGAGCTTCTTCTGTCTTGATTTTAAATACGTAAATGCTTTGATTAAAGTTCAGTTTTTTTTTTTTTTTTAATTAATGCTTTGATTTTTTTCTTATGTGATATAGGTAATGGGCCTTGATTTTAGTTTTTTCTTTTTACGTGGGTATTATTTTCTTACATGTCTGGTCATGTTCCTGCAATAAAGTACTATTTTATTGTTAATTTTACTTTGTTTGAAAAATACTACACATACTCTGTTTATTTTTTTCGTAAAATCTTAAGTTTCAGAAATTCTGATTTTGCTAAATGTGACATTTTATTGACCCCTTTTTGCTTAAAATGAATTTCGTAAATTTTCTCAGCGACCAAACTGAGAATTAGTGTTAAAGTTTGGATTTTTAATTTCACCAGGCTTGACCCCTCTTTGTTTAAATGAATTTTGTAAAAAAAAATTGGCAATTAAACATAGAATTAGTGTGGAAGTTTGGATTTATTTATTTTTTATTTGGTTATTTATTGTATTCTGCTGATTTTCAGTTTCTTTGAGAGATGGTCACTGGGGGCGGCAATATAAACAAGCCACATACAGTAGATGATTTTCAGAGCGAACTGGGATTGATTCTACAATCACAGCGATGTAATCAACGCATAGAAAGGGATCTTGATATATATAGGAGTGGTAGTGCTCCACCCACTGTTGAAGGATCATTAAGTGCCGTGGGAAGCCTTTTTAGGAACTATAACTTGAGTGACGTCAACAGTGTTAGTAACAATGTGGTTTTGGCTGAAGATGAGATTCGCTCGCACCCATCTTATCTTTTGTATTACTATTCTCATGATAACATTAATCCAAGATTGCCCCCACCCTTGTTGTCCAAGGAGGATTGGCGTGTTGCACAAAGGTTTCAGTCTTCTGGATCTTCATTTGGAGGTATTGGGGACTTGAGGAATAATATGGTGGTTGATGATAGTGATCGTTCTTCGCTGTTTTCAATGCAGCCGGGACTTTCAGTGCATAAGGTCGACAATGATTTGACAGAATTGAGGAATTCAAATACAACTTGTCTCACTAGGAATGCTTCGGCCGAGTGGCTTGATAGAATTTCAGATAGTCATAAATTGCAGGGCTCCAGGCTTGGTCCGAGGAGGAAAAGTTTTGCTGACATTCTTCAGGTAGTGGATTTAGTAATTTGAAAATTTGAGCTTATACAAGAATTAGCTTGTCAACTGTTTAATAATACTATAAGAATTGGTAACTGAACATTTGCGATTTCATATTTGGTTCTGCCATTTGTCCAAGAAATCATGCTGAAGGGGTTTTTTCTTTTTATTATGGAAACTATTGAAGCCTGTTTTGGCTATCAAGGACAACATCTTTGTGCTAGTTGCAACTTTTAAAGTTGAAGACTATGAATGAAGCAAATTTAATCTAGTAACAACTTTTATTATCATTAATTAAGCAACCATTGGTACTTCAGAGAAGTGTCAAATCTGACTTTTAATCGATTTTAAAGTTTAGCGTTGATTAAGCAACAATTTTTTTGATTAAGAGGAGGGACTTGATGGACAATGACTTTCCATGCGATATTTTGTTTTTCTCTATTTTTAAAGACACAATGCCGAGATGACATTCTAAAACAAAAGATTTGAAGTTCTTTTCATAGAAACCATCTTCATTTTTATGTTCCCTATACTTGAAAAGCAGTTTTAGTGTTGCCCATTGTTATTCAACCAATTTAGTTGGATTCAACTGACATGTACACCAGCAAACGCTAGGTGATACATTCTGTTATCTCTTTTCTATGATAGGTGTTGCATTTCATTTCGCTCGTTTTCTACAGTTGACAAATGGCATTCTTACATTTTTCAGGAAGGACTTGATCAGTCCACTTCCATACCAGGTCACCTACCATCCCCAGCAAGTCATAATGCTTTTGGTGATCTTCTGGATGCAACTGGTGTGTGTGATCCTCATCAAGCTGGGTTACTCTATGGAATGGAATCCCTTGAAGGCCTGCATTCAGGAGCAGCTACCACTAGCTTTACAGGAAATCAAAGCCGCATTGATACCTTGTCTCACTCTTTGGTATCTGCTGTGGGTTCATCATTGTCTAGGAGTACAACACCTGAACAGCAGCTAGGTGGGATGTCTGCTATTTCAAATCTACGTCATGTTGGCAGCAGAGTTGGTCCTATTGAGGAGAAGAATGTTGCTGGCATGAGTTTCCAAAATGATCATTCCTCTGGCATTACTGAGCTTGGTGAAATTGGCAACTCGTTGTCTGGGTTAAGCCTTTTGCACACCAGACTCACAGATCAAGAGAGTCATGTACGACATCAACTGCAAATGGATCTGGAAAATGAGCCAGATTTTCCTTTTAATGTGCCCAGTAGTGGTGACCAGACTCTGCAGCAGCAACTCAGAGAAAAATCCAACGTAGTAAATCTCTCATTTTCGACCAGCTATACCGATATGCCAACAAACAATGGGATCATACCAAACCGTAATACTTCTAAGATAACTTCTAATGGGGAAGTTAGTATTTCCAGAAGAAATTCTTCTACCAATCTTCACTCAAAAATGAATTCCTCGGGCCTTGGATGTTTGGAAAGATCACATGTTCATATTCAAAATGCAAATGTTCCAATTGTGGATTTCACTGGCCGTGTACCTGATGATTATTCAACTCAAAAATTGAATTCGGTGATCAAGAATCATCTCGATAAAGGTTATCTTTGTTTCTTTCGAAGCTTTCATGGAATTTATATGTACAATATACACATGGATAGTAGATACATTTCTTGCTGGTTTGAAATTTTATTTTTGCTTTAGGTGGTCATGGAATTGGGCATGGTTTTAATAGACTGGGAAATCAAGCGGGGTCTCTAGACCCATGTTATCCTCAGTACTTGCAAAGAATTTCAGATTATGCAACGTGTCCTGTAGCTACTTCTAGTGATCCTTCAGTTAGAAACTATTTTGGCGCTTCAGATGGAGACTTGGACAGGATTCAGAAAGCTTACCTTGAGACATTGCTTGTTCAACAGAAGCAACAATATGAGTTGCCACTTCTAACCAAATCTGGTGGTTTGATTCAGGGATACCATAGGAATTCATCATATGGTCTTAGCATGCCATATCCAGAGAACTCAGTGGCGAAATCTTCGCTTCCTTCTGTTGGATCTGGAAGTTTTCAGAGCGAGCGAGCTGCACACTTAGCTCCTATGATGAGGAATTCGATAGGAGGATCCATTGGGTCATGGCAGTCTGATATTGGCAGCATTGCGGAAAGAAGACCCTCATCATCCTCAATAGAAGGATTTAAGAACAACAAGACCGGTTCTTTTGAACTTTCAGACATTGCTGGTCAGGTTGTTGAATTCAGGTATATATTGAATTATTGTTTTGGTTTTTGTTTCATTCATGTAGTGTTGGGAGTACCGAGTTTAACATCTCTTATGCAATGCAGCACGGATCAATATGGAAGTCGGTTTATTCAGCAGAAACTAGAAACTGCTTCAGTTGAAGAGAAGAACAAGATATTCCCTGAGATTATTCCTCATGCTCGTACCTTGATGACTGATGTGTTTGGAAATTATGTCATACAAAAGGTACATATTGTTTTTATTTGAAATTCTAACTGCTGATATCTCCTTTATAATTCTATGTTCTATGTATGATTTGTTAATATTGCATTGTTATTCTTGAATGCACAGTTTCTTGATCATGGTACAGAAAGTCAAAGATTGGAGTTAGTCAGTCGACTTACTGGTCATGTTTTACCTCTCAGTCTTCAAATGTATGGATGCAGAGTAATCCAGAAGGTGCTTTTCTATGCCTTTGCTGTCATACATACATCATGTGCACACACTCTTGCATGTTTGTTCTCAGCACGTGCCTTTGAGATTTTTACTTGACATCCCATATCTGCTTGAAGCATCCATACTTTCTATGTGAATATTGTTGTTGGTGATGCTTACTTTGCTGAGCACTATCCAGTTCCTCGACCTTTTGATTTATCACTGTGATGTGGCTTGGTGTAATGCCAGGGAACTCTTTAAATGCATGATTCAAAAATTATGATTTAGTACTCTTGAATGCATCCACCACAAGGAAAGAAGAAGAACTGTTTGATCAGTTCATGAATTGTAGCTTATTACCTTATGAGCAAGATCATTGCCCTTTTTGTTTATTCTGGCTATTCAAATTACTTAGTGTGCTAAATCTGACCACAGGCTTTGGAGATGATTGATGTGGATCGACAGACTCAAATAGTGGTAGAGCTTGATGGCTCTGTCATTAAATGCATTCGTGATCAGAATGGCAATCATGTTATTCAGAAGTGTATAGAGTGTGTCCCGGAAGATCGAATTCAATTCATCATCTCAGCTTTCTATGGGCAAGTTTTGGCCCTATCCACCCATCCTTATGGTTGCCGTGTCATTCAGGTTAGGAATTACTCTTTATGCACTTTCTTGATGTAAATATATGATCACTATTGACTTGTCAATTTTTTGATCTGGCACCAATAGAGGGTCCTGGAGCATTGTAAGGACATGAATACACAGCAAATTATTATGGATGAAATTATGCAGTCTGTGTACACTTTGGCACAAGATCAATATGGAAATTATGTCATTCAGGTATCGAAAATTTTCCAGTTGATCCAACATGCATGTATTGACTGGCAAGTGAAGTTCTTTGCACCTAAGATATGAGTTTGTCCACTTAAGGTTACACTACATGCTAATCCTAAAATTTTTATTTATATTTGTCAAAGTCCATTGAATATGATAGATAAGCAAGGCAGAAGTAATCTATAATTTACAGGAATTTATTTTTCTTTGTGGTTAAGATATTATCATATCACCTTAGTTTCCTGCTATAACAATATCTAACAATATAAAGACGTGTAGGAGACCATATATTGCAAGAATATTAATGAGCATCAAGGACTTGATCCCGCATCCTGGACTGGGTAGTGAAGTCCTTGATATGTAAGTGGGAGTATTGAGTGCCTTGTTTTGAACGGTATGATTATTAATATCCCTGACACTTCCACTTTCAAGGATTTCAAAGTTTTTGTCAGCCTGTTAGATCTAGTGCTCTGCATCCATATTGACTTCTCTATGTGGACTAAAGATGTGGGTTTGATCTTGCTTTTGGATTATGTTGCATCATTGGCATGAAATGGGTGGCTTTGTTCTGTATTTAACTGATCTGCTTCTCTACTGCTTCATTAGTTTCCTGATGTTCATACTTCTGTTTTGTATAGCATGTTCTTGAGCATGGTAAGCCACAAGAACGATCTGCTATTATTAGCAAGCTTGCAGGACATATTGTTTTGATGAGTCAGCAGAAATTTGCTTCAAATGTTGTGGAGAAGTGCTTGACATTTGGTGGCCCTGAGGAGCGCCAACTTTTGGTGAATGAGATACTTGGTTCCACTGTTGAAAATGAGCCCTTGCAGGTCAGTGCACAAGTGCCTTAATTAATTATCTGGTCCTGATGAAAATACCCTCGCATCAGAAATCTGAGCCCAACCTGATTTATTATAAAAAAATATTGAAAAAAAAGAACTGTCAATTGGTATTAAAATTCGATTTTTTTCTGTCATTTAATCTCTATACTTCTATTCTGTGTATTTTTTTTATATTTTGTATTCTAAATATCCAGTACTCTGCGGTATCAACTTTTTTATTGATGAATGATCATCCAATCTCAACATGCTCTTCATGTATATGATCATTGAGATTACTGCAGCCTATGTTTGTTTCGAGGCTTCCAATTTCGATTCCTTATTTACTTTCACTGATTAGTGCCTGGATGATCTGTGTTTGGAATGTAAAACTGCAGGCTATGATGAAAGATCCATTTGGAAATTACGTTGTACAGAAGGTTCTTGAGACCTGCAATGATCAAAGTTTGGAGTTAATTATTTCTCGCATTAGGGTTCATTTGAGTGCCCTGAAGAGGTACACTTACGGTAAACATATTGTTTCGCGTGTTGAGAAGCTCATCACAACTGGAGGTGAGGAATCTTTGTAGTAACTTACTGGAAAATGTGTTGCTCTCGTTGCTCTCGTTTGCCTGGTTTACTTATTTACCAATGGACATACATGATTCTTTCTCTCATTTACAGAAAGGCGCTTAGGATTGTCATCCTCAGTCTTCTCCTAACGTGATTTAATCTGGAAACATGGAGGGTGCTTTTTCTTTGCCGCCGTAAAACAGCAAAAAAAGCATGCGTTTTGTACAGCTAACTTGGAAGGTGATTTTTGCAAGTTTCTCATAGCTTCGGTCTCTAAAGAGAAGAAGAAAAGATGTAAATAAACAGGTCTTCGGAATAAGATGTTTTCGTTTTTTGTTAATATCTAATTGTAAATTCAGCTCACAGAATAAAAGTTAAGTTCTCAGTCAAGAGAAGATCAGAGAGGGTAATTTATAGTTGATTAGTCTCTCTTGGAGTACAGGCACAAATGTAGTCTGTAAAAAAGGAATGAAATGTAAATGTTACTGGCAGAGGTAAAATATGATATTTGATCTTTTCGATTCAGAGGGCAAGTGTTTTGGATTGTTGCACTTTGACTTTCGACCTCCCTTCTCTTGAGTGAATTGCCTTCTTACCTGTTTGGAATTGGATTTTTTCTTACCAATATTCTATTCGAACAATTAGTAATAACCCTCTGGATTACAAAAAGAATGCTACGCAATGATAGAAAGTTTGCACGTCAATCCGTGGCTGGCGTTCACTTGACACATAGCAGTGACAACAGAAGTTAAATGGACCCAAGTAGGAGCACTTGGAGAAGGTAACCAGAACCAGTGAATGACATGAACACAACTTTCAGACCTAATTTACTTCATCTGTACACCCTACCTATTTCTACACTGTCTTCATCAGCATTATCCAAATCTAAATCCAATTTTGGACGTTCGACTTGGGGATTGTTCACTCTTCTCCTCTTCAAAATCACCTCTGATTCTTTAACCAAGCTAATGTACTTGTTCTTGGTTCTCATCAAGGGATGCCTCTCAAAGGCCATTTTATCACAATAAGCCTCCTTAAGAATAGCAGTGCAAGTTTTATTCCTCAAAGATAAATAAAACATGAAGGGATGCCTTTCAAATGCTTTGTGAACCTTCTGTGGCAACCCAAAATACTTCTTAACACACAAAATTCTCCTCCTCTCTGCAGAATGCTCAACAAACAAACAAAGCAACTCATGAAGAAACCCAACATCCCTTTTCTCAGCAATATCAGTATTGGGATTCAAATGTAAATAAATAATCCTCATATGGGGATACACACGGAACCTTTTGAAACTCTTTTTACCAATCCTCGATCTTCCTCCTTAACCTAACACCCTTTGATGGAAAGAGTGGAAACTCAATTCCCTCCATAGGTTCATCAGAATACACTCCCTTTTTCATCTAATTTCTTTGCAAAACAGACAAAACCCTTTCATTACTCTCAACAGCTAATCCCTTTAACCCTTCCTCCGCCATCTCCACTACCCTAAAAGACCCATAAAGATTCTTATCCAAACACTCTAAGAAATCCTCTGGCAAACCCAAATACCATAACATCCCTTGAATAACCTCAAAGGCAAAACCTTTTCTTTAGACGTCAAAATAAACTTCTTCAAGCTCTCTCAAATTCTCTTAACAATCCTCATACAACCTTCTCTCCTCTATCAATCTCAACAGCTTCTTGGGTCAATCTAAAAAATTATACTGTGGACCAGTAAACTCCTCAAAAATTGATGGGTATCGCCTCAAAAACCTTGCAACTCACATCAAAATGCAAGCCTTACTTTGAAACACATGAGATAGGTATACAACCATTGGGATTCTGGGCTATCACATTTTTCAAAAATATGATGGGTTTAAGTTCAATGGACTTGTGTATAATATGCTCTATTGAATCAAAGTATTGATCTTTTTTTCCATTTCATGTACACATCCACATAGTTCTTGGTTTGTGATAAGTGTATGGTGGGTTCTTGGTTCTATGATTTATAAGGGGAAAGATTGGATTTTGAGATGTGTAGACTAGGGATTTTAGGGTTTTAGAGGTGGGTTTTTTTATTATGAACATGAGATTTGGGTTTTGGTGGTGTAAGGGTTTAGGGGTTTTGGTGGGTGATTGGAAGGGGAAGAAGAGTTTGTGTTGTCCTGTGGTTTTTATTTCAGATCTAGTTAGCTAGTTGTTTAGGATGACTTGTCGTTTATAGAAAACTAGCAGCTTTTTTAAAAAAGGTTAATTTCATTTTATCTTCCTAAAGTTTATGGATTTTATCAATTTTTTTAAAACTTTATTTTTTATCGATCACTCCTTGATGTTTTATCTATTTACCAATAAGGTCCTTCAATCTATCTCATTAAAAAAATTAACAAAAAATAACTTTATATTTTCTAAATTTCAATTTCTCTATGGATAGCTTTTCAATTAACTATAGGTAAATTAAAATCTTGCCGTAATGGTAATTTATTTTCTGTTGTCATGTTTATTCCATGGCCTCTACAAAGGAAGGGGAAGGAGATATTTTTCTTTTCTTGTTTTCTTCAGTCACTACACGTTTTGTTCCATTCTGGGTTTGGACAAAATGTCAGGATACAGGCACAAGCTGAAGAGCACAAACCTTCCTAGTTTTCGGCAAAAAGGAAACAGGATGCAAGAAATACAGCAACTACGATTTATTTTAATAATATACGTTCTAGAAGTAGAATAGTGTCTCCGGGTTCTGCTATGAAGGGAAAAAAAACCCTTAGTTGCCCTGCCTAATATGTACAGTCAGAACAGCCGGAAACAAGAACGAAAAATAATGAAGAGATCAGGACACAATACAAAGGATGGAACTATGGCGGTCAAATCTAAATGGAAGTAATATGCACAAAGGTAGCTAAAAGTGACGAAGTAGTAGCAGTATGGCATTTGCATTCTGCACTTCCTTTGTCGAGGCCATTGTATGAAAATGAAATGAAAAGGCTTTCATGTAGCACAGAAGCATCTTCTTATGAGCTTTGCCGATGAAGTTCCCAGCTTCAAATCTTCCACCAGTCTTTTTTCTTCGATTCCAACTGCGGTAGCTCTATATTAGAGATAGAGAGAATTAGAGCAGGTGACCAGATAGAGAGAATTAGAGCAGTTAAAACTGTGGAACAACTATATCAACCATTCTTTTACTCCCCCGAACAGGACTTCACACATGAAGTTTTCATAGCTTGTTCAAAATTGCTTTTATAAAAGCCAAAGACCACATCAGATGTAACTTGGAAGCCAGGGAAAGATAGACCTTACAGATAAGTAATCATAGAACAATTTTCATTGCTATGGAAACGGGATTAAATGTTTACCTCCTTCTGAGTATATTGAATTGTAGTGCACCTCCGCCCAAAAGCTCAAGAAAATAACTGCACAAAACACAAGTTGCAAGGGCAGTGGATTTCAGATCTGCTCGCCCTATATTTTCACAGTTCTTTCTCCTCTTTCTTCTTTTTTTTTCTTAAAAAAAAATAATTGGTTTGAACTGGATAAGAATTTTCTTGGCGCTGATTATATGGGTATGTTCAATGTAATGAATTTCAGGGCATATTACATTTCCTAATTTCATAATCAATAAATTTTATTCTACAGCAAAAACCAATCTTACAATAAAATTTCCATATATTAGAAAGATGGTGAAGCATTCTTCAGCTTAGATTTCTATTAATCAGCACACAAGTTCGGAAAGTCTAATCTTACCCCGATCGGACTTTTGAGCCTGTGGAAGGATCTCGAGGTAACATGTATCCTTGAATGAAGTAATCACAAATATCTTGACACCATACTGCAATTACATGGCAACATGCAAATACATCAGTTAAATAAGCTTTAAACCTCTAAAATAAAATTCCAGACAGAAAACAAGTAGCATGCATGAGCTCTTAAAAAAGTAAAAAGTATTAAAGTAATATAGCGAAGCCGGCTTACAAGAATACTTCCTGTTAGTAGATACACTACTTGGAACGTAGTGTTGTTATATTATGCATCAAGAAAAAGTTATTGTGAGACAAGAAAAGCAATTTCACAATTTTTATTCTTGCAAGAATCACTCAAAAACACAAAAGCAATTCATTTAATTAAAGTTAAGAGAATTGATAAATTATATCTCGTCATCTCATGAAGAATTTGGTCTCACAAAAGCAGAGTGAAGGAAAAAGAATTATGTACTCAATTCAACTAGTTGGAGAATACGGGTATAGGTGAATTTAGTTGCATAAATAACTAGCTGATATTTTCAATAATCCATCATTCTCAGCGATTCTCTTCAAATTCACAACTTATAGATATATTCCACAAAGGGTTAATGAATAACATCAAGATCGACAGAAAGACAAGCGGACAAAACATGAGGGAATGTACAAAAGTAAGATAGCTGCCCATACCGAATCTGCAGCAGCCTGCAATGTGATGTGATCACCCCATTCACCACCCCTAATTATAGCCGCATAAATATACATATGAGCATGAATATATTTCAAGAAAGTTTTAGGAGATTAAAAGAAAACGAAGAGAAGTAACAAACTTGCTCATTTTCTTCAGATAGTCATCATAAGCCATAGGAACATAGCCCTCGTACATTTGCGGCTGAGACTTGAGCTGATGAAATCATCATTGTTAGGAATAAGATTACAGTTTACGCTTATATGTATAAGAATGGATCAATAAGACTCTAATACATGTACACAGAAGTACACTTAGTTAAACGCCAACCAACCTGATCAATAACTTGTTCTCTCACCAATTTGTGGTGCTCAGGAGAACGGTAGAGTTGATCTGACAGGGAACGAAACTGCAAAAAAGACAAAACATTATTCTAATTAAATCTATCAGAGTTGATCTGACAGAGAACGGTAGAGTTGAGACATAACTTGAGCTAATAACACTAGGTAACAGAGCTTCAGAAGTAAGCTTTTTGCAGAACCGTTTATCTTTAAAATAAAGAAGGTACCAACCTGACAGTTACCATCTCCTAGAACCTTATTCTCAACAAGATCATATACCTTTAACCTAAAACAGACAAAACATTAAATTAAAAATATTGTCTGAGTCAAGATATTACAGACTTGAACTAAAAGGCACGATCCCCAACAGAATATATACAAGACCTGTCTAGCAGCCTTTGATGATCTGATGTCTCTGCATCTTCTGATGGTATTTCTCCATTAGTTTTAGGAACAAGCTACAGAAAACAGATGAGAAATTTAGGATGCTCAATTCTTTATTTTTGAAAGGATATCATTTACTCAAGGCTGGAAGGAATTTTATCTTAATCTTCAGTGCAATATGGTATAGCTTGGCAGAAGTTATACTTACAGGAATAGGAACCATATCGCTTATCCTCTTGCCCACTTCACCATCAAGAGCGTATTCATTTGCTAAGTTTGAATTAATTGCCAACTCTTCCATATTAAGGGAATCTTCTTCACTTTTAGAAGATGAAGTAGGGATCGCTGTTTCATCCTTCTTGCTAGAGTCATCTGCTACATTTTTGCTGTGATTGTCAACACCCGTTTTGTTTTCACAGTGATCATTTGTGACTTCCTGACTGTTCTTGTGCTCTACACGTGGCACATAAAATCAAATGAATTATGTGAAATAAAGGATCACAAATAACCAAGGAATTAAATAGCAGCAGCAGAATTTCCCAGTACCAGAACCATGGTATTTTTCATGAGAACAAGGCCATAGCTGCATAATAATTGATTCTTGTTCAGCGTTATTTAACCCAAATGATTCCGCATCAGCAATCCGTGAAAGTTCTTCTTGAAGAGCACGAGCAATAACAGCATCGTTCTCCACATTATTTGCATATTCTGGATCATTATAATTTTCTCTAACATACCCAGCATTAAATGTATCCCTGTCATGACGAGTAACAGCATAACACGAACCAGAATTCGGAAGTGTACAATCCTGTATTAGATTATGGAGACCCCATCGAACAACATCAGGATCCTGCTCAAATACAATCATCTTGGCTATCAAAATTAATGAAATCTCTTAAGAAGCACAACCACCTTGCGCTATGTACTTGCACAAATCTTTCTGAAGGCAAGCTGCAAAATTAGCCATAGTCAAATGCAATATCTAATCAAATTCACTATACAAATAACTTCCAAATTTCACTAATCAAAAATCAAAACTTTCAATGTCCTTTACAAAAGGCTACAAGTTTGTGTTGCCAACCCACTTTCGTACTTTCAGTAATCAAAATCAAAACCTACTATTTTCAACACTTAAAGCTACAAATTTGCTGCTAACCCTTTAAAGACAACATCATTAAACAACAATATCATCAAATCCAATTGAAAAACATTCAAATTAACACACCAACAAAATAGCTAAAAGAACATAACTTTACTAAAAAGAAAACCAAATCCATTTCCCTCAAACCCTTAATAACATTCAATCCAATCAAAAACACCAAATGAAAACGAAACTCATCACCAACTAAAACAAACACAACATAAAGTTCAAACCTTTTTTCAAATCCCATGAAAAATCTGAATACGGCAACCAAAGTACCTGTTCAGGTTTTTAACTCCTGATAGGTAAAAAAAACAACCTTTCCTTTCTGGAACTAAATAGATAAAGGATTTTGCTAAAATATCTTAATTGGAAAATCTTAACGAATAGAAATTCTGGGTTTGGTGAAAGTTGCTGTTTGTTTAGGCATCCTTTGTTGAAATATATATATTACTGATGATGCCAAAGTGCTATCTGAGAATCCTGAAACCGCCACCATTTCTTTTCAATTACCAGAAAGTCCCGGTTTCTTGAGCCACGTGTAATTTATAAGGATTTGTTTTTTTATTTATTAGTGTTTTCTTGCTTGTTAAGAATTTTAAGAGTTAGGTTTTTTTTTGGATTTGTTGAAATTTTGACATGTATCGGCATTAATTTGGGTTCCACCATAGATGTTTTAACTTAGTATCTCATTCGGAGTGCAGTAATTGTTTTTTATTTTTTATTTTTTAGAATTATTTTTATTTTAAAAAAACTATTAAATTAATATTTTTTAGAATTTTTTAATAATTTAATGTTCTAATATTAAAAATAAAAAAATACTTTTAAAAATCACAAACACCACAATAATAATCACATTTTTATAATATTTTAATTTATTTTTTTTTAATTTCTGATCTGCAGTATGAATGGGATCAAATCCCAAATTGATTTGACACACTAGCAATTGATTTTTCTAATTAAATTGGAAGCACTAGCAAATCTTTGGAGATTATGTTTCTTTTACTCGCAGGTGATTTTGCCTTTTAAATCGATAATATTGAGTCGTATTAATTTGTTTTGCACGTTAAAACATGCATATTCATGATAAAGGATATTGTATCTGATCTTTTGGTGGAAATATTTTTATTATTCAAAATAAAAAAAATGGCATACAAATGTTTTAATAAATAATCTCCACGTTCTATTAATTATTAATAATCAACAGTAAACAATTTTCTCCTGTGCAAAATTCCCTTGTTGTTTATAAAAAATGAAAATTATTGTGTTAATTAAAGCACAACGGACTGGGAAAGGACCTAGCTAGCACGTTTAACTTGTAAATTCCTGCATGGTTGGATATATTACAATCATGACTTTTAATGTAAGATTCTATTACATTTTTGCTTTCTTATTCAAGGATGAACCCTAACACTTGTAAAACATACAAACATTTCATTGACAGTTTTTTTCTATTAAAAAAAAATTGAACTCGAAATATATTGAATGAAGAAAAGATATCGATACCAGTGGCTAGTTATCCAATATATATATATATATATATATATAAAGAAATGTATTTAAATATGAATTGGTTAAAATTAATAAATGCAATGAATATGTTACTTATTTGCATATCATCTCTCCTAAAGTGTTGGTTTAACGATTAAGACACTGCTATATTCTTATAAAGATAAAAACATAAATTTAATTTCTAGGAAGCGCACTTATTGGAAAGGGCAACCATGAACCCTAAACAAAACTAATCTCATTTTTTAAAAGGGTATGAGGATATCCGGATAAAAAAAAAACCCTTTCCTGTATAAATTTACATTCAACCTTATCATCTCTGTTCGTGTGCTAGTATTGTATTCAATTTTCATGGAAGCCATAAGGCATCAATCAATGAATTATAAGAACCAGATTCAATGTTTGTGGATTAAGCAAGTTTACTCTGCAAGTTAGTGAAATAATCTAAGTTATGATTTTTTTAAAAAAATAATAATAATAATAATAATATTTTAGTAAAAAAAATAGATTCAACATGAAACTTAACCCGAGTTAAAATCCAGATCGGTGAGTCACGGACTAGTTTTATAACTATGTCTTATTGATCTAGTGCATTCCATTCTAAAACTTGTAACAGCAACGAAATCCTGGCAAACTCATTTACTTTATTCAACATTTACAATTGTATGTCGGGGTACACAGGTAGAACAAAGTAATTTACTTACACATGTAACAAAAATGGACTTCATCGAAGCAAGACTGATTTGCCTAGTTCTCCATTTTTTTTATTTTTTTTGCTTTCAGCGTGTCCTCACTAGCTTAGTTCTCCATGTTCTCCAAGCTGACCAGCATCCCTTCTGATCTCCAATTATTGAATCCAAAAATCTCCTTTTCATACGTTCTCTTCCAGGTCCTTCAGGAGCATCTTTCGGGGCCAAACTCTTCGTGCAGGGCAAGGGGCTTCCATTGTCTGTTGTATCAACAATCTTGTTGATCATATCCAGGATATCGCTCATTTTCGGGCGTGATTTAGCCTGTCGTACCAAGCACCGGTTAGCTACAGAAGCAAGCTTTTGGGCAGCCTTGATGTTATATTTTCCCTCGAGCTTTGGGTCCATGATCAACCTGAACTTTCTTACATCAGAGAGGTGTGACCTGACCCATTCCAAGAGGTTTTGCTCATTCTTTGGCCGGTTCCGATCCAAAGGACGTCTGCCTGTTATCAGTTCATAAAGAAAAACCCCAAAGCTCCACACATCACTTTTAGACGTGAGACGCCCGGTTTGAATATATTCAGGAGCTGCATATCCTATAGTTCCAACCACCTGTTTCCAAATCAGATAAATTGGTTTCTCAGTTTCTTTAGGTCTACAAACTGATCATACTAGCAAGTTATCAAGATGCATTGATAGAGTCTCCAAGACCATAGATGACTGTGATAAATAGCCTTATCAATTCAGTATAAAAAAGTTTACAAAAATGTAGTTTATGTGCAAATGGAAGTTAGTTATAGTATGGCTTCTCGTGCTACTGATTGGTGACAGAACAGTTTGTTTGACATGGTTTGAGGATCATTTTGAGTAACCATGAACAACATACCGCAGTTGAAACATGGCTCAACCCATCTGAAGGCCCCAATCTAGCCAACCCAAAGTCTGATAGCTTTGCATTCCATTGGTCATCCAGTAGTATGTTTGAAGACTTGAAATCTCTGAAAATAATCTGCAGCAACAATGAAAGAAAAATGGTAAATGCAGTGGAGTGAAGTGAGGCAGCTACATACTAAATTAGACGGTGCCAAACAAACTCGAAATGAAGAGCAGAAAAAAAAGGTAAATATGATGATCAAAACCCCCAGTCTCGATCCCTGAGGAGGGGAGGGAGGGGCAGAGGGTTCACAAAAGATGAGTAGTAGCAGGTCCTATTACAACAATATCCTAGAGATTTAAGTTAAAAATACCTGAAAATCCATTCCTTCATGGAGGTATGCTAAGCCTCGGGCAGCATCCTGGGCAATTTTTACTCTTGTGGCCCAAGGAAGAGCTTTCTGAAATTTACTGGACAAGTGATCCTGCACACTTCTGTTGGGCATAAATTCATATACCAGAAGGCGCTGGATTCCCCGTTCATCGTCCTCAGCACAGTAGCCCACTAATTTGACAAGATTTGGATGTTCAACAATTCCTAGAACATTTACTTCAGTCACCCATTCCTTGTGCCCCTGCGAACAAGATGAATTTAACCTCAGCAAAATGAACTAAGAGTCTGAAGGCAATAACTTTCTCTCTTCTTAATTACGATCTTCTTAGTTCAATTCTCAGAATGTATTAGATTTTTAAGTGCTAAGATTTTTCCAAGGAAAAATATAAAGCGACAATAATCTAAAGGAAATAATCCCAAGACAAGATGAAATTTTGATTTAAGAATGATATGTAGTAAACAAGGCATAGAGAAAAGGGGGAAAGCTTGCCTGGAGCCCTCTTCTGCTCAGTTGTTTGACAGCGATATCGATTTTCTTACTTGAATCTTCCATGCTCCGTATTACACCCCTATACACACCGCCAAATCCACCCTCCCCAATCATTACAGAGCGGCTGAAATTCTTGGTGGCCGTCTTCAGTTCTGAGAATGTGAAGGCTTTAAGATTGCTCTGTCTTTGACACAAAGAAGCAAATGAGTTCGCAAATGAGTTCTTTGTGGACGATTCTGTGCTAAAATCTGACACATTCTGAGAATTGAGCTCAGACCCGGATTTCCTCAGGTCACGATCAGTTGACATCGACATTGATGTAGATGAAGTGGATTGGACAGAAACGGATTTTGTTACGGTCTTTGGTTCTTCATTTTTCTCCCTGCTGGAGAAGTGAAAACACTTCATAATAGCTCCTAAAGGACAATTGCCTGGCTGCATGTCCACAATTGTATCAAAATTACAACAATGCCACCAGAATTAAGGTCACGGTTGAACAAAAGTACAAAAACCAGACATGTTTATAACTTGAAACACATCCAAATTCTCATAAAATTAGCAATGGTATTCATAGATGCAGAACCTTAACCTGTGAAGTAAGGTAATCTATTCACTTGCAAAACTGACTAATGTATTCAAGACTTACATATAAATCAAATCATACATGCCAAAAGGAAGCCAGTTTTCTTCACGACACACAAAGCACCAGAGTCAATAAGATAATTAACCTAAACATCAACCCTGAAGTTATTTTCTAAAGGCAATAAGCTCCTTATTCTTCTTTAAAGAAACCCTTTTTCTAGATAAATAAGCCCATCAGCGAAACAAAGCAAACAAAGACGATAAACAGAGTCTACTAAAGCACCAAAATTTAATACCCATTTTGCTAGATAAAGAAGAAAAGGAGGCAACAAACAACTCACTTTTCTTGTAAAATAGAAGGAGACAAACAGAACACAGCTCTTGTTATCCTTCACAAGTATGAGGGAGATATCTTAAAGAAGGACCCAGAATCCGAAAAAAGGTGGAAAGAGGGCAATCATAGACACAACAACGAGCACTCCATGATCCAAGGCCAGTCAATACAAGGCAGCTGGATTGTAGCTCACCAACCAAAGCCATCATTTTAAATGAAAGAGACAAATTATGGTAGCGTTTGAGCCGGTAAACACCCTAAAAAAAAGAAATATTTTTTTATTCATCAAAGAAAGAAATCCAAAAACAAGTGAAGATGTGAAAAGGGTTTTCTTCGCTTTACGTGAAAGGAAAAACCGAATGAAAGGTATTGGAAGGCGTGTTGTGGCCCTTGTGGGTGCGGTTGTTTCTTTAAAACATGGGATTCTTTCATGTGGTGAAACCCACAGGCCACAGGGACTCGGTCCTCTCTACAGTTTTCGTGGGCATCTTCTATTCTGTCGCATTTCTAATAATACGTGTCCCTTGCTGTTTTTGAATGTTGGTTGGAAGTTGGAAACCATTAAGCTCCAGGTGTACTCTCTCCTTTCTTTCTTTCTTTTTTTAATAATAGTTTGCTTTTTATTTTTTTAATTAATTTTAGTATTTTTGATGCATCATGCCCTTGAGAGGGGTGTGTTTTTAATATATCTTAAGATAAGATTTCATTCTATTTATATAGAAACTGATTTGAAAATATTATTTTTCTTGCAAGTAAAAAACAAAAGCTCCTAAAAACATTTTTTATATTTAAATTTAAAACAATAAGATAAAAGGCAAGGATGGATAGAACTTTTGAAGATTATGGGGATTTGTTTTTTAGAATGTTTTTAAAAAATATTTTATTTTATTTTATTTTAAATTAATATTTTTTTATCTTTTCAGATGATTTTAATACATTGAGATCAAAAATAACTTTTAAAAACTAAAAAATATATTATTTTAATATATTTTTCAAACAAAAAAATATATTGTACAAGTGTATAAAAAAAGAATTATTAAATTAAAAAAATTATATAAAGTCAAAGATTGATAGAGGGAAATTAGATATTACATTGATTATGAAAGAGAATGTTGATCATTTGTTTTTTATTTGATGACGAGACATATGAGAATTTGATTACCAAATTTGTAATGGTTGCTTTGTCATGTGCTCCTCGGAAGAAGCCGTGTGGACGGTGTCAGCTCCTCCATCTATTTTATTCATATTACCGGTTCCGAGGTCACTTGGTGCCTTTCAATCGTGTTTTTTAATCTTTCTATTTTAAATTAATATTTTTTTATTTTTAGATTGTTTTAATATTTTATATAAAAAAAATAAAATAAAAATTTATTTTGATATATTTTCAAGTAAAAAATATTTTAAAAAATAATATTCAATCAACCTCTCAAATAAACTCTAAGATAAAAAAATAATATAAACTTTACATCTTGAAATAGGATCGACTCTCGACTCTCACCTTGTTAGAGGTGTTGATGGTAACCATGGGTCTGGTTTCTTTGTATATTATATATATGCAATTGTATTATGTTAATATTAGTCAAGTATTTTGGTTGAGTTTTGCAATATTTATATCTCGTCTGTCATCAATTAGATAAAGTAATTATATAAAAAAACCTACCTATTTAAATAAATTCAAATTAATATTCATCGAGATTGAATTAAATAATTCTCTTCGGTGCACCTCATGATGCATTGTGAAAAGTTAGCCTTCTTCTTTTCTATAAGCTTTGTTTGTTTTTGCGTTTTAAAAATATTTTATTTTTTTCTTTGCTTTA
>Ga0307507_10005565_pt1 | contig 20565 bp, 16 predicted proteins | sample 7_EM_MG_FD_207223 | JGI IMG/M metagenome (GOLD analysis project Ga0307507, IMG submission 207223) | Populus trichocarpa ectomycorrhiza microbial communities from riparian zone in the Pacific Northwest, United States - 7_EM | ecosystem: Host-associated > Plants > Roots > Unclassified | place...
TAAGCATGCCATCATACCATGGAATTTGATACACAGACAGATGTGATAAATTTCACGTAGTATGATACTGAGGACGAGAAAAAGTAAGGCAGTTGCCCTAGTGTAACACCAGTAAGAATCCTCTCCTCTTCAATGTTTGCAGATGTGATATTATAAACAGAATATCCCATGTACAATGAATAGTAAGAGCGAGCTATTTTTTTTTTGGATATGACATGTTTAACAATTTGAAGCTATCCAATTATCAGAATATAGGTATCCATGTATGCTTTATTTTTCATTGGCCAACCATTTTATCTACCCCACTTGAAGGCTCTAGTATTACTGTTTTGGGGTAACAGAGGAGATAGGAAGGAATTGATGGGTTCTATTTCTCAGGTGCTAGTCTGCTAACGAAATAGGGCTAACAGACAAGTGGGACCCTATAGATACCCTTGATGCTGTCTACATATTATCATACTTTCTCCACAACATAGCACAATGAGCATCGTTGCCCACACCCTACAACACTCAATAGAAAGGCAGGCAAATAGTATATATGAAAACTAGGACTTGCTTGGAATGCTCGGTAGTGTGGCAGTGGCCACGGTAAAGATCGCTTAGTGTATTATAACAGTGGCGGCCAAGAGGACATCTACGCTGCCGACAATTCATCCTCCTCCGACTCGGAGGGATTCCTGGATCTGCACGAGCGCCACCAGGAAGGGACTGCCATCCTCCCCCATTAGACCTCACTTAGGTGAAGTTGCAGTTGAATACGCACCCCCATGACCCTCCCAGCTCGAGCTCCGGTCAAAGTTCGGGGCCTATACGCGAGTATGTCAGCAAGTGGTGTGAAAATACAGCCACAAGAAACACAACTAACAGCACAAAAAGTACCCCCTCATTCCCTCCCTCTTCTGGTGCCTACGGTACTGCGTGAAATATCGTGAAATATCGGTAATACTAAGTAATAAGGCCCAGTAAGCAAACTCTCTTCGGTTTAAAACAGGGGCCAAAGCGACACAGCTACTTGCCACCGGCTGCCGGGACGAGAGGAGTGCTCGCTAATCCCAGGTGGGCCGGAGCGGAGGCGCTTAGGGCTGCAGTGTTAAAGGTGCCAACCCCGGCTACTACGGGAGCTGTTGGGGCTGTACCTTAGTGAGAATCACTGCCGGAGGAGGGGGGGTGGATCGGGAGGGCTAAGTAGGCGGTTTATTCGACATGCCCGTTCTTGGCTGAGTTTGCTTGTCTGCTTTATATCGATCTTCTTATTTTTTGTTGCTGGATCTCGCCGAATCTGACTGTGCTGTTACTTTTGTTGACTAAAGGAATTAATTTATTGTCTTATTTTGCTGAGTGAGATCTTGTGAGTGAAGTAGCACGGCCACTGGACATCTTTGTGAGACATCTCGGATCGGTCACACAACCTCACCAGCATGAAATAATTGGATAGCAATTGTGCCACAACAAGCCACATCACCCCTTTTTCTTCAGTTTTGGTCACAGAATATTTACAAACTCCCCTCGTCCTCCGACAAGCCGCTTTTCTATGCTCAAACAACATTCCGGATAGAATATCATGACCCAAATTTCACATTCGGTCAGCATCGGGGACGGCAATGCCTACAGCGGCAACATAATCGGTAGTTTCAACAACATCTTCTATAAGTCCGGCGAGGATGCTCAGGTTCTGCATTGGCTCTCTCTACTGCAGCCAAATAACCGACATCAAGGCGTGCGCACCGACCGGCTCGACGGTGTAGGGGATTGGCTTCTGGAAACGAGCGAGTTTCGGGAGTGGAGGAGTGGTGGGGGTGGAGCCGATAAGGCAGTCTTGTTTTGCTCCGGGAATCCGGGAGTGGGCAAGACATATCTGAGGTGAGAGGCTAGATCCTTCGGAAGGAGCAATGCAACTGACCGCCAGAAATAATAGTTCCTTGGTGATCGACAGCCTGTGCGATCAGGCGGGTGATGAAAATATCGCCGTTGCAGCCTTCTACTGCGATTTCCTTTCCCAGCAAGAGCAGACAATCAACAACATCGTGGGAGCTATTCTGAAGCAACTAGTAGGTAGAGGGGGGATCGCGAAAGATCTACGGGAGGCGTTTCAAAAAGCGAAAAAGGAGGTTGGTGGTAGAGGGCCGCGACTCGGAGATCTGATAGGGATGTTGAAGGCTACTATTGCTTCACTACCCCGAGTTTTCATCTGTATCGATGCCTTGGACGAGTGTTTACCAAAGTGCTTGCCTGAGCTCCTCGGGTCTCTGAGAGACATTATTCGGGAGTCCCCTACCACGAGAATATTCCTCACCGGGAGGCCCCATGTCAGGGATGATATTCAAAGATATTTCAGCAAGGCGGTTGTGATACCCATCAGCCCTAATCGGAATGATATCCAGAATTACCTGGAGATGAGGTTAGAGAGGGATGCCGAGCCAGAGACTATGAGTAGTAATTTGAGGGCGGATATCGTGAGAGTTCTCCTGGAAAAGATATCCGACATGTGCGTAGGACCATTTCGCATTCCCACTCCATCAATGATGTATACTTACTAACGATTGTGGGCAGATTCCTCCTTGTTTCTCTCAGCATCGAGGCTATTCTAGGAGAGGTGACAATTTGTCGGAGAAGAAAAAAACTTGAGGAGATGACGCTTGGCAATGGATTGAGTGATGCTTACACGGCAACTCTAACGCGACTGAGAGTCCAGAAAGGATATAAATCGGTACTCGGGCTGAAGGTCCTGATGTGGGTGTTATATTCGGAACGGCCCTTACGAGCCCATGAGCTCTGCCACGCTTTGGGGGTGGAGATAGGATCTGCGGATCTGGATCCGGAAAACGTTCCTGCATTACGGACACTCCTAGCATCTTGCTTAGGTCTTGTCACAGTCGAGGCATCTTCATCCACAGTCAGACTGGTGCACTTTACTCTTCAAGAGCATCTCTCTCGTGATCCGACTCTATTCCATAGTCCTCACTCAACGATTGCCGAGGTTTGCTTAACATACCTCAATTTTGGACGTATTAGGGATCTTTCGGCAAATCTTTACTCGGCCCCCGCAACAACTCCCCTTCTAGAATATGCTTCTATTTACTGGGGCAGGCATACAAGAAAGGGGATGACGGAAAATATCAAAATACTTGCACCGAGGCTTCTCGAGAGATTTGATGAACATATATCTGCTCACCTACTATTATTGCAATATAATCGAGACGGCGGCGCTGGCCCATACCTTTACCAGGCGGGGCGACCTAAAGGATTTATAGGACTCCATGCAACAGCATTCTTCGGGATTGTGGGGATACTTTCTGCTGTATTGGAGATTAAGAAATGGGACGTTAATGCATACGATTGCATGGGGATGACGCCTCTCACTTGGGTAGCTGAGAGAGGGCACGAGGAGGTCGTGAAGATGCTTTTGAAACAAGAGGAAATATATCCCGACCGGGCAGACACTAGATATGGCCGGACACCACTCTTGTGGGCGGTTAGGAGCGGGTGTGAGGGGGTAGTAAAGATGTTTTTACAACGAGAGGACATCAATCCCAACCAGGCAGATACCGAATATGGCCAGACACCACTTTTGTGGGCGGCTGAGAATGGGCATGAGGGGATAGCCAAGATGTTTTTACAGCGGGAGGACGTCAATCCCAACCAGGCAGACACCACTCTCGCTGGCGGCTCAGAACGGGCATGAGGGGGTAGCCAAGATGCTTTTACAGCGGGAGGACATCAATCCCAACCAGGCAGACACCCTTTGTGGCCAGACACCACTCTCGTTAGCAGCCGAGAACGGCCATGACGGAATAGTAAAGATGCTTTTGGAACGAGAGGACGTCAATCCCGACCAGCCAGACACCGAATATGGCTGGACCCCACTCTCGTGGGCGGCCAGAAACGGGCATAATGGGATAGTAAAGATGCTTTTGGGACGAGAGGACGTCAATCCCGATCATGCAGACGCTTTTTTATGGCCGAACACCACTCTCGTGGGCAGCTACGAATGGGCATAAAGGGATAGTAAAGGCCCTTATGGAACGGAAAGGCGCCCACACCACTATGCCGGATAACATGAACCAAACCCCATCCCCGTCGGCTCTCTCCGAAGCACATCATGGAGTTGTGGCAATCACACGAGAGCGGGACACTGTCCAATGCGCCGCGGCGGGTCCGGGTATCTCTCCCGCCCTCCGCTCCGCCTCAGGATGAGTGTGTTGTGGAAATACAGTTCAGATCCCATGATCCAAATACAGGCATGACAGACTTTAATCGCCAACCTGCGCCCCTGCCGGTATCCCACCACGAACAGCCGAGATTATTGGACCCCCGGGATTCTGTTCCCAAGTCCGCAGACAGCGGCTTCTCAACCCAATCACCCAGGTGGTCTTAGTTTTTTCCCACTTGGCCCCAAAGCTCCTATACCCTCCGCGGAAAACTGACGCCCAACCTAACACTCGACCGATCCTCTCATTTTCCGTCGACCGGTATTTTATCATCGCCCTTCTTATTTGTCTTTTCGCTTTTCTCCTTTACACCCCTTCTCTGTCACTAGATATATTCTTCCGTAAATACCTGCTGAGGGATGGATTGGTGTAGGCAAGACCTCCGTAGATTTGCAGATATGCTTTGATAAGGGCGTTTTTCTAGTTTTTGCTAGCCACCTGCCGCTTATCAATTTTTGTGTTTTCTCTTCCTTGCCCTTTCCCTCGATTGGAGTTCTAGTTAGACTTGGCCCTATGGCATTGTTCTTGTTCTTCATTCCTGTTATCCGTTGTGTTGGTATTTATCTTAGGTTTTGTGAAGAGTAGTGTATAGTATGATACAGTAGGCCCGTTTCGAGCGATTGGCTAGGATAGATGGCAATCTGGAAGACACACGCTAGGCTCATACGAAGTTAGTCTATCTCCTTGTGATTCCTCCTACTTCTGTCGACTAGTCTCTAGTGGTTGCCTCTATAGACTATCATACTCTAATACTAGTTTGGCGATATGTTCGGGGGAGGTCCCAAATCATAGACTACAACCCTAACCCTACCCTACTGGATGCCCTTTCAACACACGCGAATGATCTAGTAGTATCAACAAGACGGTGAGGGCAGCACTATTGGGGTGTGCGCTAGTCAAGCTAAATTCCACAAATGTATGAGATTGTGAGTCGGCTCCCCTTAGTGGGAATATTTGTAGGGTACAATAATAGGTGTAGCTCCGGTACAACATAGGTGATGATATAACTTGAAAAAAGCCAAACTGGAATCTCTTCCACACATCCTTCCCTGAAAACTAGTTCTAGATTTTCACCCGTTTGTTTAATCATTGGTGTTATCTTGCGGCAGAAGACTCTGTATAGTAGGTGACAAGCACGAAGTCATGGCTCAGAAATACATTCAGTGTGATGTTAGAACAGGTCAGGATTGATTGGGAGGTGCTGGAAGAAGGCCCTGGAGAATGACAATTCCAATGCAGATATCATGGTCGCGGTGGCTGCTACAGCCGTGTAAGCCTTTCCACATACCGTAAAAACTGAGATAAAAGAACCGTGTGCTATGTCGTTGGAGCTGCCTCCTCTGGTATGGTCTGGTGTTTTTTGTTTTTTTTATGACTCTCACGCGGGGTGAGCAGCTCTGTTTTTGCTGTGTTTTTAGCCCCTTTTCTCAAGTGGGTAATTCTCGACTACATAGCACACGGTTCTTTTATTTCAGTTTTACGGTATTGGTTGCAGCAATAGCACCAAGTGAGATTAATTGGAAAAAATATTCCTTAGATCTGACCAATGTAGACTATAGATATGAACACGGCATGCTACCAGAACACATACCGATATGGCTCTGAGAAGTCTACCAGCAAAACATTCATCTGAGTGAGATTCTGTGACTGCAGAGTCGGGATAGCGACTCAACGCATGTTTAGCGGACTCCTGCCATATATTGTAAGTTAACAAAATTAACCGTATGTCATACACAAACCATTGATGGCAACGCAACCCTCCTCATCGCCCAGCATTTTCAACACCTCCTAAAGATATTTCTCTAGATCAAATATTAATTTCTAACTAGGTATGGTTCCGGAAGACTAGACGTAGACCCACTTTTCACATAGCAACCGTGACAATTTTCTGAGTAACGGCAACCGTAATGCTTGAAATTTGTCTTGGCTTAACCTGTTTTTCTTCCTGCCAAGAACTATAGATTAAAAAAATGGAAAATAAATAATAAAAGTCCCATACCCTACATAGAAGTACAAAGGCTTTATGTGATATGATTTAGGAGCAGAGTCATTCATGAATATCTCCGAAACCATTATCCTCCAGACAATACAAACGGCAGCCAAGTCAATCGAACCATATGCAACAGAGGAAATTAATTGGACATATTAGAAAGAAAGGTGAGCATGATAATCTCTATACCTTCTCTTTAAGTGAGATTACAAATCTTCTTTCAATTACTTTTAACTTATGCTAATCCATTTTTTACAACCCATATTTTTAACATATTAAAAAATCCTTGGTTATCCTTAACCTATAATGCCAAGACAAATTTCAAGCATTACGGTTGCCGTTACTCCCAAAATTGTCACGGTTGCTATGTGAAAAGTGGGTCTACGTCTAGTCTTCCGGAACCATATCCTAATATGTATTCATGCTTTATATCTTTTTTTTTTTCATAATGAGGTTGGTGGGGGAGTGCTGTTGTCACGGCCCAAGTTTTTCCTATTCGTTGATATACTGTACGGTTAATTTTGTTAAGGTACAATATGTCATCGTACTGTTCGGTACTTAGCATAAAAAAGTATGGTAAATTACATCTAGCGTGAAACTTGGGGGGAGGAAAAGTAAGCTAGCTGTAAGACATACAAAATCTTGAAAACCATTTGTTTGGCTATCCAGGTACCCACTTTCACCTTAAGTAGCGGCAGCCTAGTATTTTTTGGAAGGATGCGGTTGACTTTAGAAGATGCGGGAGAGTCTGAGATAGAATATTTCATGGTTTACGCAGGAGATTAGAATGACATGTCTTTTTCCTTTGTTTATCACGGGAGCGTGAGGAGGAGCAAGGACATGGAGGGAAATTGAGAGATTGGTGTGGTGATCTATAGAAGGATCAAGACGTGCTATTATGTTTTACTTATACACCTGTCTCTACCGTAAGTTTTGTTTTTCTTAGTTAAGGCGAATTTCAAGAGCGTGAGCAAAGTGTCTAAGTTCCGTGTGAATTGTCTTTCTATCGTCTACCACTGTGCCATTCGTAACCTGCCAACTTTAACAGTATTATCCTAGTGTAATACCAGTATAGAATCCTCTTCCTCTTCCGCCACCGCGGGCACAATATTGTAAACTGAATGGCCCTATCCCGAGTGGTATGAATATTAAGAACAAGCTAGTTTTTTCTATGGCTATTCAACGATCTGAAGCCATTCCATTGTTAGAATATAGGTATCCATCCATGTGCATGCTTTACCCTTCACTCTCCAAGCATTTTATTTACTACACTTGAATTAACACAAAATTTGGAAAAAGCCCCCCCTTAAAGAGTCCGCCCCCCTCCCCCCCTCCCCTCCACCTAGCCCAAAGTGGAAACTTTACTTCATCATGAAGATATAATATTCCAAGGGATTAGAGAGATCAAAATAGAGTTTATTCATTTCTCTATACGCTATTCATGATCCTTTTCCCTCCATATTGTTAAATTATTCGCGAAGGTTCCATATCCTCAACACTACTACGACACTGGATGTTTGGACAAGCAGAGTTAGGTTTTGGAAAGGGTTGCGGATTATGGTAGTTGAGGCAATGGTTGTTTTGTGGGAAGGTTAGCTGCAGCGGAGATGTTTTGAGAACAGTCAGGCAACGTACTAGGGAGTTAGAACGGTTTGGGAATTGACACTAGGAGGAGTCCGACGTTTGGGACTAAGGTATGCTAAGAGATGGAACAAGAAGGATGTCGCACTACAATGATTGGGAAACAACGGAAGGTATCAGCAGTGTTAAGGATTGCGGTAGCTGAAGGAAATTCAGTATGAGGATGAGACGACTAAAGAGAAGGTAGGGGGAACCGTTTGGAAAGCAGTTTGAAGGAGTTCATTGGGAGAAGCGAAAGGTTGTGAGGAAGATGGAATGGAGAGTTAGACGATGGGAACAAAAGTGTTTCTGTAAAGTCGAGATTGTGTATATATAGGACTCCTCCGGGCGAGGTAGAAGAATAAGAACCACTATACTCTCCATCCATCATAGCCTATTTACTTGACATATTACCAAAATCCTTTTCGTCCTTGTCACCATCCTCATTACCGTTAGGTCATAGTCTCTCTTCCGAATATGCGCACCCCTCCTGAGACAACACCTCACTAGTTAGCCCCGGAATACTCTTTCTAAATTTTGCGTTATTTAGTATTGCTATTGCTAGGATGTGGTCGAGGAGGCGAGAAGCAATTGATCGAGTGCTGTTTCTTAGGTGTGAGTCTGCTAGCTAAATCGGATTAACAGAGAACTGAGACTGCATTGTTAGCCCTGAATGCCGTTTACATACGCCCTCCATAATAGAACATAATGAGAGTGGGACTCGTACCCTACAACACTCGATATAAATGCAAGCAGATACTAGCATCATAAATGAGAAATATCGATGCAGGGATTCTGGATTTATGGATTTAGGGGTCTATTCATATTGTTTGGTTCGCTCTGTATATACAATATCCATTCGGCCACTAAGGCGTTTCTCCACAACAGGGCTCGCTGTTAGGGTATGATGAGACCTCTTTAATTGTATCCGCGATATTCTTGCTCTCTCAGCTTATAACAAAACCTCGCCCCTCGTATATACATGAGCAGGTAGATGTCGTGAGTACTGGAGGGAGAGAGCCAATTTTAATATCTACAAACCGGGGAAATGAGATTATAGCGATTCTCAATCAAGTGCCATGACACAAAGACACCTAAAGCGTTTGAGAATGGTGAGTTCAATTCATTCTACATTTCTAGGAAACTAGCACCGGCAAATCAAGCATATAATGATGGAGGGTCGATCCAGTGCAGGAAAACAGCCGTCTTAGAAGCAGCGCTGTGAAGCTGCTGTGAGGCGAGTGTGGTGGGAAAGCCAGGAATAAAGAGTGTAATAGGAAAACTGAAGTTTATTCGTTGTTTGTGGTTGATCTAACCCTGTACAGAGAAAGGAAAGCAATGTAGAACTAAATACAGTTTGTGGTGGCCACTCGCACAGTTGACCCACTACCGCATATCGCCAGAAAACTAGCCATCCCAGGGCACCAAACCTGGTGATAGTCTCAATCCCATCAGTATACCCTAATATCACATACCACGGTGGGGTTACTTCATCTAATAAGACACTCTCCAACCGACAAGTGACTGGCAGACGTATGAGGAGTGAATATTAAAGAAAGAAAACAAAACAAGACCACATCTCAGACAGCCGCCGTCTCGATGCGATGCAAATCTGACTTCTGGCCATTATAGTTGACGGGAGTGAGATCTTGGTGGGGGACCTCGCCGCTCTCCAAGATGTACATTAGCACGGCCTTTGCCTGGCACCCGTCAGGGATCCCGGCGATCTTCTGGAGAGCCTGGCACTCGATTTCGGTGTAGACTATGGTTTCCTTGCTAAGGGTGGTTCAAACGGAGGCAGGTGATAATCAATTCAACTGCTAGTCAAGAAAGGGATACTGTTTCTACCGAAGGTTCTTGAGACTGTTCGGGCTGTCGCATTAGTTGATAACTAGAGCTACTTAGACAACCTATTTCACCAACACGAGACCATGAGCGAGGAAGTAGTTAGGAAAAATCTCGACCTAGTTGGGAACTAACATTAAGACGAGTCGAAGTAGCGGCGGTGTTGTGAAGGGAGAGGGGGACAACAACCTCATTTTCGCCAGCCTCAAACTCGTAGTCCGCTAGGGAGGACCCTGTCGGCCATGTGGTGAACTCCCTAAGCCCCAACCAGGACTTGTTCAGAATGTTCCGCAGCGCTGACCACAGCAGTGACGCCCGCGAGGAACGCCTAACATATCGCCATAGCCGTGGCTAAGAGAACACCTCCGCTGCCGACAATTCCGCCTCCTCCGAGGGCTTCATGCATCGGCAGAAGGGCGGCGAGGACAGTCTCTCGAAGAAGCTGCGGTTGAATATTCACCCCCGATTGCCATCCTGGCCCGAGCTCCCGTCGGAATTCGGGCTCCTACGAGAGCATGGCCAAACGTGATGCCGATAATACAGCCATCGGCACGGAGCGTAGAGCTGTTCACGGGATGCAGCCACAAGAAACACAATTGACATCACAAAGGTGCCCCTCCTTCCCTCCGTCTTCCAGCCCTTGCCGCGCAAAATAATACTAAGTGATAAGGCATAGTAAACAAACTCCCTTCGATTTAAGACCTGGGTCGGGGAAAGAGGGCTACTTACCACCACCTGCCAGGACGACGGGAGCTCCCACCCATGCCAAAGGCATCGAGCGAGCAGGAAAAACGCCTGCGGGAGGGCTCAGAGTGGAGGTACTTAGGCACGCGGCGTTAAAGGTGGTGAACCCGGCCACTACGAGGCTTGCTGAGGCTGTCCCTCAGCCAGAATCACGGACCGAGGGGGGGGGGATCGCGAAGGGTATTTTAGGCGCTTCATTTGACACGTTCGTTCTTGGGCTCGCTTGCTTGTCCGCTTTAAATCGATTTGCTTGCTCCTTTGTTCTTATTGCTGGACCTGGGGGGGATGGATTTTGCTGCTATTTTGGCCGAGGAAAGCAATTAATTATGTTGAGAATAATAAAAGTCAGGGTAATGATCAAGGATGAGGGTTTTACCCAGCGGAGCGGAGCAGCTCTAGTGAAGACACGGTATTGAATTAAGCAGTAAAGGAGTTCTGATTTATTGAGTTGAGTGCGTCGAAAGGAAAGTCAAGAGGAAAGTTAAGAAGAGGGGGTAGGACTAGGGTGAGGGAAGGACAAGAAAGATGGAAGAACGGATGGAAGAAAAAATTTCATGGATTGCGTGTCCCTCCGCCAGTGCCTACCGTACGCGTATCACTGCCCCCTTTTAGTGCGGGTGCTACTTATACCAGGCGCCGCTACTTCCAAAAAATTATTTTCTTATTTTACTGAGTGAGATCTTGTGAGCTGGAGTGGTGCATCAGATGGGATATAGTAGCTTGGTTGAGATGACATCCAAAGGAGCCCCAACCCACCCATCTGGTTAAACCTCTCCTTTGCGAATTGTGCATACCAGCGGTTGGTGATGCCAGGCTTTAAGTCTCCCCTCCACACGAGGTGCTATCCAGAAAATTCTGTCGAAAACAGCACTCCCGGGAAAATATTGCATCCACTACCGGTTCAGTAATGGAAGCCTGGATGAAAGAGCCACATAAAGAGCAGGGCCGAATTTGGTAGTGGATAATTATTCGCGGATTCCGCCTTGGCAGGCCGTGTGAGGGAAGCTACACACCTCTGCGAGCAGTCCTCGGACATAGGGGAGCACCGATACGAACTCTTAGCGACAATGAGGGTATCATAGCTTTGCTGCAAGATCATTGCAGGGCAGCTAAATGCCGGAGAAAGCACTCTTATGTAGGGAAAGTAATAGCCTCTTACAAATCACCTAGCGCGTCACCACATCCTAACTAATTTATATGGACTCATACGGTAAGGTAGGTAACGACACCCAGGTCTACCTCTGCCAAACCTTTTGATGCTGGTACGGCAACAGTCTTGGCTACCTCGTTCTGAGTTAGGTGTATTCCGGAAGCGCCTGAGTGAGTGATGTTAACTCGGTACTGAAAAACGAAAAATGTGTGCCAGGTTTTCTTTTCCGCACTTGGCACAGGTATTACTTATCACCACAAAAATGTAGCTACTCTTCCTGAGTACCCCAAGAAGTAGGGGTTCAACTCGTCTTTCCTTAAAGAAGTATAAGAGGGTAAAAGAATAGTACACTTAGGCAGATCAAATATAGTTTGTAAGCCAAAGGAAGAAGAAAAGGCACAAAGAAAAGGAAAGCGCAAAAGATGTAAAGTAAATTCAATTCAATTCCCGTAAAAAAAATCGTAGTGATCCATGGATGTTGTACTCTCAACACTCGCCTACTCCCTTTTTTTTCCTCCTCAGTGCCTATTGGGGGCCTTTATTTACAGTTGAGTCAGCGAAAAGTTTAGCCCTGACGAAAAATTTTCATCCACGATACCTCACACAACCGTCATTCTCGTCAACAATCACCACCTTAAGAAACCCTAACTAAGAACAGGCAACTACTAAGAATAAACTTTTTGCTCGCAATTTTCCTCTCCACAGTACTCCTAGGTGACCGCTCCCCGTTGTTTCCATGGATCTTACTTAACTAGCATTATTTCATCTTTGTTTGCAAGTTCATTTTCACAACTCACTTCAGTATTCAGAGGTTTTACCGTTGGGGGATAACTAATGAACGATATAACGGTCAAACGCTCGAACTAGAATAGTGCTAGACTATAAGGCAGGTATAATCAGAGATTTCGTTCGCCCGTCCTTACTAAAGTAACTAACCACACCATAAGCATGTGTGGGACAAAAGTGAGCCGTCCTGATCGTTCTTTCGCTTCCCAAGCCCGCCAATTCCTCTCCATGAATCCCCCATTCGCCGACGTAAATTAGAGTACTTCTATAATAAGAGTAAAAGAAAGGCACTACCATAGAACATCCTCGTCAATCATCCTATCTCTAGAACAAATGAAATCTCTAAAGACATTCCAAAAACTTTCACGGTCAACTACAACACTCTCCACCCACCTCCGGTAACTCTCGCATCGTTGTCCGCCACCTCTGGCGACTATCCGCCAACTATAACATTTACTACCATTCCCGGGCTGACGGGCGGTGTTTTATTAACTCTGGTGTTTTTAGTAGGTCATCGTAGATGTTGAATACTCAGTTAGGATAGCTCCGACATGGGCTATGGGTTTGCGGAATGCTGTCACGTTATTTACTCATGGCGGGATAAAATTGTGAGACACCCCGGAAAGGCGAACAGATACTACTCGAGTACGAGTACTCGAGTAGTAAATTTTAATGCGAAATGTCGGCGAATCGAAGGAAGATGTTAAAGTACGATAGTGAATTGAGGGATAGGTTCACATTGTCCGACTGACTCTATGCCCTGCCAATTGGGCCGCTAAGGCTTTTCTCAGCAACAGAGTTCGCAGTTAGGATCTGGTGGATTTCCTTGGTTGCATCAGCACGAATCCCTTGTTCTCTCAGCTCACAACTTAGCCGAGAGGGAGAGCAGCCAACCATTCTTCCATGTTCCGCTGCGCTTAGAGTCTCTTTCATTTCTTCGTCCTTGCTTAAAGCTCCAACAGTTCCGACAGCCACTCAGCATAAATATTTGTGAGATCTATCTAGTATTAGTCATGCAACCTGACCAACAGGAAATACTTCGATAATAATTGTGCCACAACAAGCCGCATCACCCCTTTTTCTTCAATTCTGGTCGCAGAATATTTATAAACTCCCCCTGTCCCCCTGCAGACTGCTACACCATTTCTATATTCAACTAACATTTTGGATAGGACATCATGGCCTAAACTTCACATTCGGTTAGAATCGGCGACAGTAATGTCCACAGTGGTAATATAACAGGTAGTTTCAACACCACCTTCTATGGGTCCGACGAGGATAAACGGATTATGCGTTGGCTCTCTCCAATGGAGCCAAATAAAAGACATCAAGGCGTGCGCACCGACCGGTTCGACGGTGTAGGGGATTGGTTTTTGGAAACGAGCGAGTTTCGGGAATGGAGGAGTAGTGAGAGTGGAGCTGATAAGGCAGTCTTGTTTTGCTCCGGGAATCCGGGAGTGGGTAAGACATATCTGAGGTGAGAGGCGAGATTCTTGGGAAGGAGCAATGGCACTGACAGCCAGAAATACTAGTTCCTTGGTGATCGACAACCTGTGCGATCAGGCAAAGAAGGAAAATATCGCCATCGCTGGCTTGTACTGCGACTTCCTTTCCCAGCAAGAGCAGACCATCACCAACATCGTGGGCGCTATCCTCAAGCAGCTAGCAGCCAGAGGGGGGATCCCGAATTACATACGTGGGGCATTTGAAGAAGGAAAAGCAGAGCTTGGTGGTAGAGGGTTACGGCTTGTGGATCTGATGGGGATGTTGAGGACTGCAATTGCTTCGCTGCCCCAGGTTTTCATCTGCGTCGATGCCTTGGACGAATTTTTACCGAAATGTCTGCCGGAGCTTCTCGAGTCTCTGAGAAATATTGTCCGGGATTCCCCTAGCACAAGAATATTCCTCACCGGGAGGCCCCATATCAGAGAAGATATTCAAAGATATTTCACCAAAGCGGTTGTGATACCTATGAGCCCTAACCCGGATGATATCAGGAATTATCTAGCGAGGAAGTTAGACAGGGATGCCGAGCCAGAGGCGATGAGTAGTGATTTACGGGCGGATATTGTTCGAGTTATCCTGGAAAAGATATCTGATATGTAAGTAGGGTCATTTCGCATTCCCACTCTATCAATGATGTATACTTACTAACAATTGCGTGCAGATTCCTCCTCGTTTCACTCAACATCGATGCCATTCTAGGAGAGGTGACAATTCGCCAGAGGAGAAAGAAACTTGAAGAAATGACACGGGGCAGTGGATTGAGTGATGCCTATGGGACAACTCTAACACGACTAAAATCGCAGAAGGGATATAAATCGGTACTCGGACTGAAGGCCCTGATGTGGGTGTTGTATTCGGAACGGCCGTTACGAGCCGCGGAGCTCTGTCATGCATTGGGAGTGGAGATAGGATCTGCCAATCTGGATCCGGAAAACGTTCCTGGGTTACGGACACTCGTATCATCTTGTCTGGGTCTTGTCACAGTCGAGGAGTCTTCTTCCACAGTCAGACTGGTACATTTTACTCTTAAGGAGTATCTCGCAAGCGATCCCACCCTATTCCATAGTCCTCACTCAACAATTGCCGGGGTTTGCTTGACATACCTCAACTTTGCATCTATCAGAGACCTCGCGCCAAATCTTGACTCGGCCCCCGCAACAACGCCCCTTCTAGAATATGCTTCTATTCATTGGGGGCTACATACAGAAATGGGGATGACGGAAAATATCAAAATACTTGCCCTGAGGCTTCTCGATACATTTGATGAGCATATATCTGCTCAACTACCGTTGTTACACCATAGGTGGGATGGGAGCCAGGGCCCGCACTTTGACGGGGTGGGGGGACCTACGGGGTTTACGGGACTCCACGGAGCAGCATTTCTCGGAGTCATGGGGGTAGTTCCATCTGTATTGGTGATGAAGAAGTGGGACGTTAATTCAGGCGATTGCATGGGGATGACGGCTCTCACCCGGGCGGCTGGAAGAGGGCACGAGGAGGTCGTAAAGATGCTTCTAGAACGAGAGGACGTCAATCCAGACCAGTCAGATACCTTTTATGGCCGAACACCGCTCTCGTGGGCGGCCGAGAACGGGCATGAGAGAATAGCAAAGATGCTTTTGGAACGAGAAGACGTCAATCCCTATCAGGCAGACCTCAAATATGGCCGAACACCACTCTTGTGGGCGGCTAAGAAAGGGCATGAGGGAATAGTAAAGATGCTTTTGGAACGAGAGGACGTCAATCCCAACCAGCCAAACACCAAATATGGCCAGACACCCCGCTTGTGGGCGGCTGAGAACGGGCATGACGGAATAGTAAAGATCCTTTTGGAACGAGAGGGCGTCAATCCCGATCAGGCAGACACCGAACATGGCCAGATATCACTCTCCTGGGTGGCTGACAGCGCGCATGACGAAACAGTAAATCTGCTTATGGAACGGAATGATATCCGCACCGCCATGCCATATCACATGAACCAAACACCACAGCCGGTGGCTCTTCCCGAAGTCCATTATAGTGTTGCGAGGATTCCGCCGGAGCGGGACACTGTCAATTGCGCCCAAGCAGATTACGGTAGCCAGATATCCCTCTCGCCCTCCGCTATGCCTCAGAATGAAGATACAACCCAGTTCTCATGACCCAAATACTGACATGACAGACTTTAATGGCCAACCTGCGCCCCTGCCGGCATCCCACCACGAACTGCCGAAGTTATCAAACCTTGGGGATTGTGTTCCCAAGTCCGCAGATAGCGGCCTCCCAACCCAATCACCCTGGTGGTCTCACCTTCTTTCCACCTGGCCACTAAAGCTCTGGTACCCTCCGCGGAAAATTCATGCCCACCCTAACACTCAATCAATCTTCTCATTCGCCGTCGGCCGGTCTTTCACCATCGCCACTCTTATTTGTCTTTTCGCTTTTCTCCTTTACATCTTTCCTTCTCCGTTACTAGATATATCCTCCTTCCGTAAGTAACTACAGAGTGATGGATTTAGCATAGTCAATGCCTCCGTGGGTTTAAATGTAAATATACTTGCTAACGGCGTTTTTCTAATTTCCTTTCCCTCGGCTATTTACAATTTATCATCTTTTGTGTTTTTCCCTTCTTTGCCTCTTTTCTCAATTGTGGTTCTCATTAGTTTTGGTCCTATGGCGTTATTCTTGTTCTTCATTCCTGTTCTTCGTTATGTTCCTATTGGTATTGGGTTTCGTGGACAGTGGTGTATAATACAGTATCGCCCGTTATAAGCAATTGGGTAGGAGTAGATTGTAATCTACAAGACACCCGCCCTAGGTTCGTAAGCAGCTGGCCTATCTCCTCTATGCAATTCCTCTCACTGCCATCAAGCAGTCTCCGGTGGCTCACTTTACCGACTATCATGCTCCGATACTGTCCCTGCTATAGGCCATAAGGGGAGGTCTCTGTCCAAATTTTTGAACCACAACCCTAACCCTAACCTACCGGATATCCTTTTAATGGTTTGGTGGCATCAACAAGATGGCGAAGGCAGCTAGTCAAGCTAAATTCTACAAATTTAATTTAATGTATGAGATTGAGAGTTGGCTTACCCTGATGAGAATATTTGTAGAGCACGATAATAAGTGCATCTCCAATACAACATGGAAATATTACAGAAACACAAAACCTGAATATATTCTACAAGTTCCCCACCCATAGCTAGTTCTAGATTTTCACCCCTTTCTTTAGCCATGGGAGTTATCCTGCGGCAGAAGACTATGTACAGAAGGTGATAAAGCGCAAAGTCGCGGTATGGATTAGAGAAAGACGTGCAGTGCAATTTAGAAAGATAAAGGATCGGGGCGGTGCTAGAAGAAGGGCCTTGGGAACGACATCTTCGATGCTGGTATCGTAGTCGCGGTTGCCACTACGGCTGTGTGGGCTTTTTCATATCGTACAGCCTGCGGAAATACCATAGCATCTACTGAGAGTTATCGCCAAAGAAATTTCTTTCGGTTGGGACAGTGCTGAGCTATTGATACGGGCACGACACACTACAAAATGCCATACCAGGAGGGCTCTGAGAGGTCAAGCTGACCAAGCCCGCCCGGCCCGCCCAATCCTAATGCAGTTCTTATTAGGGAATTTCACCAATAAAGCCTCCCCCTGAGTGAGATTCCATGACTAGTTTCTTTGTCTGGTTTATATCGATTTGGTTGTTTCTCGTTGCTGGACCTGATAGACTCTGATAGGGCTGTTATTTTTGTTGACTGAAGCAATTAATTTATTGTTCTTATTTTGCCGAATGAAATCTTGAGAGTTGAAGTGGTACTGTACTGCCACTCGACATAAGTCTTGGTGAGACATCTCTCATGTGGGTCATGCAAAAAGCAACCTCACGAATAAGAAATAATTGGATAGTAATTGTGCCACAGCAAGCCACATCGCCCCGTTTCTTCAGCTCTGGTCACGGAATATTTACCTCCGTATAAACTCCCCTTGTCCCCCGACGAACCACAGTACCATTTCTACAGTCAACCAACATTCTGGATAGAATATCATGGCCCAAACTTCACATTCGGTCAGCATCGCCGACGGCAATATCCAATGCGGCAACATAACAGGCAGTTTCAACACTACCTTCTATAAGTCCCACGAGGATGCGCAGATCATGCGTTGGCTCTCTCCACTAGAGCCAAATAATAGACATCAAGGCGTCCGCACCGACCGGTTAAACAGTGTAGGGGATTGGCTTCTAGAAATAAGCGAGTTTCGGGAGTGGAGAGATAGTGAGGGTGGAGCCGATAAGACTGTCTTGTTTTGCTCCGGGAATCCAGGAGTAGGTAAGACATATCTGAGGTAAGAGATGGATTATCTAAAAGAAGCGAATACCGCTGACAGCCAGAAAAACTAGTTCCTTGGTAATCGACAACCTGTGCGATCAGGCGGAGGAAGATATCGCCGTTGCAGGCTTGTACTGCGACTTCCCTTCCCAACAAGAGCAGACAGTCAACAATATCGTGGGAGCTATTCTGAAGCAGCTAGTAGGCAGAGGGGACATCCCGAGTTACCTACGTGAGGCGTTTCAAAAAGCGAAAAAGGAGTTTGGCGGTAGAGGGCCGCAACTTACGGATCTGATGGGGATGTTGAGGACTACTATTGCTTCGCTGCCCCGAGTTTTCATCTGTATTGACGCCTTGGACGAATGTCTCCCGAAGTGCCTGCCAGAGCTTCTCGAATCTCTGAGAGATATTGCTCGGGGGTCTCCTAGCACAAGAATATTCTTCACGGGGAGACCCCATGTTAAGGAGGATATTCAAAGATATTTCGCCAATGCGGTTGTGATACCCATCAGCCCTAACACAAGCGATATCCGGAATTATCTAGAGATGAGGTTAGACAGAGATGCCGAACCAGAGGCGATGACCAATGACTTACGGGCAGATATTATTCGAGTTATCCTGGAAAATATATCTGATATGTGCGTAGGACCATTTTGCATTTCGCTCTATCGATAATGTATATTTATAAACGATTGTGTAGATTCCTCCTTGTTTCGCTCAACATCGACGCCATTCTAGGAGAGGTGACAATTCGCCGGAGAAGAAAGAAACTTGAAGAGACAACACAAGGCAACGGATTGAGTGATGCCTACACGACAACCCTAACTCGGCTGAAATCGCAAAAGGGATATAAGTCAGTACTCGGGCTACAGGTCCTAATGTGGGTGTTATATTCGGAGCGACCGCTACGAGCCCAAGAGCTCTGTCATGCATTGGGAGTTGAGATAGGATCCACAGATCTGGATCCGGAAAACGTTCCTGCATTACGGACACTCCTAGCATCTTGCCTAGGTCTTGTCACGGTCGAGGCGTCTTCGTCCACAGTCAGGCTGGTGCATTTTACTCTTCAGGAACATCTCTCAAGCGATCCAACCCTATTCCATAATCCTCACTCAACAATTGCCGAGGTCTGCTTGACATACCTCAACTTTGGATGCATCAGAGATCTCTCGCCAACTCTTGACTCGGCCCCTGCAACAACGCCGCTTCTAGAATATGCTTCTATTAACTGGGGGAGGCATACAATAAGGGGGATGACGGAAAATATTAAAATACTTGCACTGAGGCTTCTTGATGAATTTGATGAGCATATATCTGCTCAACTATTGTTATTACACTACAACCGAGATCGCGGCGGAGGCCCATATTTTAACGGAGCGGCAGGACCTACGGGGTTTACGGGACTCCACGGAGTAGCATTTCTCGGGGTCGTGGGGGCAGTTCCTTCTGTATTGGGGATGCAGAAGTGGGACGTTAATGCAGGCGATTGCACGGGGATGACGGCTCTCACCTGGGCGGCTGGAAGAGGGCACGAGGAGATCGTAAAGATGCTTTTACAACGAGAGGATGTCAATCCCAATCAGGCAGACACCCAATATGACCGGACACCACTCTCGTGGGCGGCCTATAGAGGGCATGGCGCAATAGTAAAGATGCTTTTGGAACGAGAAGACGTCAATCCCGACCAGCCAGACACCAAATCTGGCCGGACACTGCTCTCGTGGGCGGCCGAGAACGGGCATGATGGAATAACAAAGATGCTTTTGGAACGAGAGGACGTCAACCCCGACCAGCCAGACACCGAATCTGGCCGGACACCACTCTGGTGGGCGGCTAGGAGCGGGCATGACGGAATAGTAAGGATGCTTTTGGAACGAGAACACGTCAATCCCGACCAGTCACACACCAAATATGGCCGAAAACCACTCTAGTGGGCGGCTAAGAAAGGGCATGACCGAATAGTCAAGATACTTTGGAACGAGAGGACGTCAATCCCGACCAACCAGACACCTTTTATGGCCAGACACCACTCTAGTGGGCGGCCAAGAACGGCCATGACGGAATAGTAAAGATGCTTTTGGAACGAGAGGGTGTCAATCCCGATCAGGCAGACACCGAACATGGCCAAATATCACTCTCGTGGGTGGCTGACAGCCCGCATGGCGAAATAGTACATCTGCTTATGGAACGGAATGATATCCGCACCGCCATGCCATATCGCATGAACCAAACCCCACAGTCGGTGGCTCTTCCCGAAGTCCATTATGGTGTTGCGAGGATTCCTCCGGAGCGGGACACTGTCAATTGCGCCCAAGCAGATTACGGTAGCCAGATATCCCTCTCGCCCTCCGCTATGCCTCAGAATGAAGATACAACCCAGTTCTCATGACCCAAATACTGACATGACAGAC
>Ga0307507_10005566_pt1 | contig 20561 bp, 3 predicted proteins | sample 7_EM_MG_FD_207223 | JGI IMG/M metagenome (GOLD analysis project Ga0307507, IMG submission 207223) | Populus trichocarpa ectomycorrhiza microbial communities from riparian zone in the Pacific Northwest, United States - 7_EM | ecosystem: Host-associated > Plants > Roots > Unclassified | place...
ATTATATATAAAAAGCTATATACTTCTTATCTCCTTTATATATACGGATTTTATTAAAGGTAGTAACTATATTAAGCTTTATAAAGTACTATACCTTTACTAAATAGTTAAGCGTCTCTTAAATTAGGGGAATTAAATATTAGTTTTAAATTATAATTATATTTAGAGCTTAATAATTAATATAGAATTTTAAGCCTCCTAGCTTTTTAATAAATAGTATAGGTAAGGCAAATAGGAATTAGCTAAGGCAAATAAATCCTTTTTTTTAGATGTTTATTAAGGTATTATTATATTATAAGTAGTTCTTTTTATAATATACTATATAGCAGACTAAACTTTAGTGTTATACTAGGCCTAAGTTTAATCTTAAAATTATACTTATTTTAGTACGGGGCTAGTTAGTCTATAAATTATTTCTTAAACTTGTTAATTAGGTTATAGTACTCTTTAGGCACAAAAGGTTAAGAATTAGGATATTATTTTAGTTCTAGTGCTTTTTTAATATCTTCTATAGTTATAGTAAAGATTTTATAATTTAATAATAATAATAATAATTCATTGCTTAACGTCTAATTTAGATCCCTATTGGGCCCATGCGGACTACTCCTTATTTATATGTGGGGAGAAAACTTAACTTAAGAAAGACTTAACTTGAGAAAACCCCGTAATCCATCTCCCCACCTTTTGGGACTCGCCTGCTTAGCACCTATAAGTCACTAGTGGTGCTCTACTACCTTACTTTTTAACCTTCTTAGGAACCACTGCTGCCGTAATAAGCCTACAGACGTGCTAGTATTGTAAACTTTACTCTGCTACTGTAGAGTTATTAGGGGATGCCTACTACTTACCCCTTTACCTTCTATTACTATTTCCTTTACAACCTAGAACTGGTCTAGTACATTTTAGCTAATAAGCCACTGGGTGACCGCTTTAAGGCCTTTTTATATTAAGAGTAGTGTATTATAGTTCTCTATACTAGCTGCTAAGAGTATTGCTTCTTAGCTGGTGCGTAAGGGGCATAATAGTATTATATATTTTGGTGTCTGTCTTGGCTAGCTATATTTATATCTTAGGCTACCTACTAGGACGCCCACCTAGTAAAGCTAATCTTTTAGTCCTATTATTCCTATTCTTAAAAGTGTTGCTATTATATTTTCTGCCTTTATTAGGCCTTTTTAGAGCCCTTAGGTATTTACCCCCTATAGCGTTAACTATACTACGGCTTAGATTTCTCTTGCCTAGGTTAGCCTCTATACCTTTAACTCCTATATACCTCTCTAGTATTAGTCTAACCAGTATTATATTATAGTAGATGGTTTCCTAGTACTCTTTTATGCTTTACTTTAGCTCCTTTCTTTTTTTTACTATTGTTTTTACTGGCCTTTTATATGTCTCCCTTCCTCCTTTATATGGGCCTAGGCCCTAATATAGCACTATTCTTTTTTTACTTTCTTTACCTGTTTTTCTAATATCTCTTCCCTACTTTAGGGTATTTGGTTTACTCTCCTGCGGGGCATTCTAAAGTCCCTCCATAGTTTATTTAGGCGTGTCTTAATATACTTTATAATATTAGAGTTACGCTCCTTTTATACCCTTTACATTATAGCAGCTTTAATATATAATTATAGGGGGGGGATATTAGCTTCCTTTTTAAGCAGTGCTATAGCCGTTTGCTTATACCCGCCTATTATGCTCTAGAGGTAGGCTGTTTAGACCTTTTAAAGTGGTTTAAAGAGTAATTTAGGGGGGCCTTTTTTAGTTTCTCCTATTGCCTAAATACTAGATCTGTATGTTATGGTTGGCTAGACAACTGCTATATATAGTAAGCGTAACCTCTGGAAGCATGGACCCTATATAGAATTAGTAATTCTAGACATTATAATATACTAAGCTTAGCCCTTATAGGCCGCTTATAACGTATATACGCTCTACTAAAGCTTACTATCTACCTATACTCCTAATACCCTTAGGCCTTAAACTGGTTAACCCCTAAAGCCTTAGATATAAATTATATACTAGAGATCTATAGATTAGTTACATTTTCTTATAAAATAGATTAGCTGGTATTTCTCTAGTAAGAATTAGACTCTATATTATCTTGCCTATTCTATATAGGTATTATAGGCTTTCTTTAGTATTCTGCAATTCTTTACGGCTGTTGGCCTATATATAATTAGGTTTGTATTGTTAATAAAGCCTATCCCCTAAGTTGCCCCTTTCTTAAAGGAGTTAAGTAGGTTGCTTATAAAGAAAAGGAAGAGTATAGGTAAGAGGGGTAATCCTTATAGTATTCCTGTTATAACTGTAATAGGGGGGCTCTAGTACCTGCTAAAGACTAGTAATATTTCTCTTTAGCCTGTAAATCCTTAAATAAATTATATAATCTATTCTGGGAAGCCCTTTAACCTAAGGATATATAGGAGGCGCTTATAGGGTATATTATTATAGGCACTACTAATATCTAGGCTAAGCATTAATACTATAAAATCCCTTTGTATTACCTATGCAGATTTAATAGTAGTAGCAAGTAGCATAAGTGCTAATAGTGTTGAGCGGTTCTTTCTTGCCCCTATTTAGCTTTAAGTAATAGGGTATATTCCTTAGCTATATCTGCTATATAGTCTACTATTACCCTTTCTAAGATCTTGCTAAGGGTGTTTTTTAAGGTAATAGGGCAGTAGCTTTCTAGGATTAAGTAATCTACTTTGCCTTCTTTTTATAGGATAAACGTTATTATAGATCTTCTAAGTTGTGGGTAGTAGCCTATAGCAAAGCATACTTTGGTTATATTTATAAGCTAAGGTATTATAAGTGGTCTATAGGTTTTTAAGGCCTTATTTAGAATCCTATCTGGTCCTAGTGCTATATTATTTAAAAGGCGGCTAATAGTTCTGGCCATTTCCTCTGTTGTTATGTCGCTGTTAACCTATAGGTAAGTCACTAGTGCTTTACCTATAATATTACTAAGGTCTGCTGGAGCTGGTTAGGGGAAGAACCTTTTTATAAGGATCTGTGCCTTCTTATTATTATTGTTGGTGGCCTATAATTCCCCTGCTCTTTATAGGGGCGGTAGGTATAGGTCTTCTATTAGGCGCCCTACCTTTTTCTTTACCTATTTTGCTATAGCCCAAAGGCCCTTATTATAGGGGAGGCTTGGGTTAGTAGTATACTTATTTATAAACCGTCTCTAGTTGTTCCTTGCTTCTTTTTTTAGGGTATTCTTTAACTAGTTTCTTATGTCTTTGTAGTGTCTCTTATCTTTAGGGTTGTGGCTACTTATATATTTCCTTCTTACTTATTGTTGGCTAGTAATAAGAACTATATATTATGTGGACTATATATATTGCGTATAGGGGCCTGGTTTTAAGACTAGGTAATGCTCTTCTAGCCTATTTTTAATTGTTGCCTAGATTCTTTCTAGTCTTTAGTTAATTTTCTTAGGGGTAGCTACTAAGCCTTGCTTGTTTAGTATTAGGTGGATTTCTTCTAGGTTTTAAAGTTGTTATTTAACTAAACTAAGAAAGCTATTTGCCTTAAGCTTCCTTATTGCGTATCTTTTAATATTTAGTTATGCCTTAATATCTAGATCTAGCTGTATCTAGATAGGGATATGGTCTAAAGTAAGTGCTTATTCTTCTTTAGGGTTATACCTTTTAAGTCTCTGGTATAGGCCTTTGTTTATAAATATAAGGTTAATTATACTTCTAGCGGTGCCTTATTGCTATATAATTGCTCCTAGGGGGGTGGCTAGCTTAAGGCCCCAAATATCTATAGCTTTTAGTAGGCACTCCGCCTGTTGTTTAGTAGCAATATAGATACCCCCCTACTATAGATAGTAGAGGTTTATATCTCCTAATAGAATAGACTCTATACCTTTAGTTTTTAGTAAGCTTATTACTAATATAATATTCTCTGTTTATAGGACCCCTTTAACCCTAGGGTTATATATATTAATAATTTATACTAGTCCCCTATATGTCTGGATTGTTATAACTATAATATTTAGGTTAACTGCCTGCTATAACTATAAGGATGGGCTAATAGCCTTACTGATTATAAAGCATATATATATAGCTGCTTTTGGTTTATACAGGAGCTAGAACCCTTAGGGGCAGTATGTTAATTATATATAGGTATTGTAATACGGCTCTTATATAGTAAGGATATAGTATTTTTCTAGGTCTAAACTGTCTAGTAGGGGCCTTGTAAGATAGTAGTTTATATTGCCGCAGTTATACTATATAATGGATAGGTAGTAGACCCCTAGTGGGGGTTCTTTATTTCTTCTTTATTTATTACTTCTTCTATTTTCACTTTCTCTAAAATATTTAGAACTTTTATCTTTTATGTTTACACCTTAGTTACTACTTATTTTATATAGAGCTTTTTATTTCTATATTTTATGTTCCTAATAGCGCTTCTATATCTAAATCTATTATTATCTTTGGTTCTTCCCCTATTCTTACTAGTTGGCTATATACCCTTTATAGGTTAGCTGCAAATGTTATATTTACTATATTAAGTCTAATTCTTAATTATTCTAGTCTTAAGCTTACTGTCGCTGTCTATAGGGGTCTTCCTATAGGGTGTCCTCTCCCTTATATTCCCTGTGACCCTTATATCCTTATTTAGTCTGGTAATATTATATAGCGTTACTTCTGGCCCGTTAAGGCTTAGAATAGCTAGCCTAGCCCCCCAGTATTAAAGGTAGGGAAGGCTGGGAGGGCACCTATATCCCCTTAGCTTACTACCTATTGTTTCTATTTATATAATTTAGCATACAGTTATTCCTATAGCTGTTAAGCCCTTATCTTCTATCTCCTGTATTTAATATAGTTTTCTCTCTCCTACGCCTTATATATACTTTAGTGGCAGTTTATATATTTTATTTAGTCTTACTTTAAGTAGTATCTTATATTATAGTGGCCTGTATAGTGGCCGCAGCATACCTATACTATATATATAGATTGGGTATATCCCTATTATATATAGCGGTAGTATTATTCTAGGTAAAGTTTGTAGTTATAAAGCCTTATGTTATATATAAGGCTATTTATAATAATACCTTTTTAGATAAGGAGTTTTTATATTCCTAGTGTATATGTGCTAATAATAAGGGAGCTATATATTTAACTAGTGTCTTCCTAGTAAGTCTCTAGCGACCCTTATATCCTCTTATTGTTCTTATTATATGCTTAGTTTATATTTTCCTATTAAAGCTATTAGATTTAGGTAATCTTAAGTCTTAGTATAAGGCGTTCCATTTATTTTACTATCTTATATATAGTTACTATATTATCCGCCTAGCGTCCCTTTTCTACCCTAAGGCTTAGGGGGACCACTAGGACTTTAACTGGGTAATCTTTATAGAGTACTTTTATGCCAATATATCCTCCTAGCCTATCCCCTGCCCTTATAGCTTGTTCCTTTACTTATTAGTCCCTTAAAGTAACTCTAATATCTCTACTCCTAAGGTATTAGACTATAATAGTATTGTGGACCTCTTTATAAATCTTTATAAGGACTTCTATTTCTAATTATCCCCTAAGCCCCTTTACTTTTTCTATATTTAGTTATATTGTAATTATATACCTAGTTATTATCTTTAGGGAGGTGGGTTCCCTATACTATAAAAGCATAACTATGGCGGCCTAGATGCGGTTTACCAGTAAGGAGGGGTTTTATTTATTTTTAATTTTACTTAGCTATTTGTCACGGAACGCCGCCGCAGGAGCCTCCATAGGAGACTCCCTAGCGGAACCCCATGCCCTCGCGTACGCTTCGCGTACAGCTTACGTCAGCCACGCGTAGTATATCACCTTCCTACGCCCTCAATCCTTACAATCGATCGCGCAACGTCTTGTAAACTCCTCAAATACATACGCTCTATAGCCATTGCCCCCGTCCCGTGACATTACGTTGCGCCTTTTTTTTTTTACTACTAATACCTAGCCTACAACCAATTCTACATCTCTATAATACTGCAGGCGCTGCCAGAAGCAGCGTATCTACAAGCAACCTCCGTACTATAATAGTAAGACGATATTCCTTACTAGCCACTATATTAAGCCCAAAGAGCAACCCAATACCCTAACCTAACCTACAACGCTAATTAATTACAGGAGAATTCAATTTATTAACCCTAGCCTTAACCCCTAAGGGCAAGCCTAGCGGCTTAGAAGAGTTACAACCACAAGTACCCCTAAGCACCCAGCACCACCTTAAAGACAATAAGAGTTAACCAGCCTAGCAGGATAGGTATACCCCTATTAGTATAGGTGGCCACAGCAACAACCTTAATAAGATAGACACCAGCAATATCTTATCCTTTATTAATTACACAGCCACGGAAAAGCAACCAGAAGGGCAGCTACCTATTAAAATCGAAATACGAGACGCCAAGATATTTATATAAATAGTAGTACAAGAACCTAATAAATACTACCACCTTCTATAGAACTACTACCTAAAGCTTACGCAAGCTAAACTGCGTGCTGCCTAAGATTATAATATTATCCAAGACTTATAAGCTAGTAAGGCACTTGCTAATAACACATACTAAAAGACTAAAGATAACCTCCATATATCTAAGCGCGACGTTTAACAATTAAAGAAAGCTAAGATTGTACTTATTACCTAGGTTACTAAAAAGGAGGGCATAATTAAATACCTATAGTCTTAGCTTAATAAGCACATCTATAACAATGCTAAGTACCTCCCTACTACGCACTATACTACCTAAGTCCCTACGCCTCCGGCAACCTTACCTACCTAACACTTGGCCAAAAGTCAGCGTTAAGCAGCTTTACCTAACAGGGACAACCCCTATAATAGCAACCGAACTCAAGCCACAATTGTGGGGTTTAATATATAATACCCTAATCCCCCAGTCTTCTAGGAAGACCGCAAGAAATACAGCTACTAGAAGATGTAAATCCGCGAGAAACTAACCTAGAGCGCCTACCTTTTTCCTAGGGAGGATACTAAGATTGGTTACATTATTAGGTATATAAAGGGTACCCCATTTAATAGACTCTTCGCCCAATAGGAGACCAATAGCCCCTAAAAGTAGTAGTCCCACTATAAGGTCCTTAATAATCTTAACCTAATATATTATGACCACGACCTAGTAGCTACTAGTCAAGCCAAACTACGCGCCCTAAAGATAAGTCCCACTAAGTTATTTAATAAGTTCTATATCAAGTTTTAGAAATACACTAGAGTCCTCTCCTAAGACAACGCTAAAGACCAGAAAAACCTCCTTAAAAAGGTCACCTATTGTCTTAGTCACGCTGCCGCTAGTCACAATTACAATAACGTTCACAGTATGGTAGCAGCCCTATAGAAGATTAAACAACAGCTAAATTAGATCTCCACTACTAACCCTTGCCTAAAGGCTCCTATATAAAAGCCCTCTGGACCAACCACACCTATATATACTAGGTCACCAACGCCTACTACTAATACTATTACTGGAGCTAATATTAACCTCTCCATTCTAACCTTCCCACGTAAACTCCTAGACGGAGAGCGTGAGCTACTTTAGAAGCTAGGGCGCTGCTATAGATACCGTTAAAAAGGCTATTATTGCGAAAACCCAAACTACCTAATAGCCAGGTTCGGTAATCGCCACCTAATACCTAACTTTATACCTCAAACACTAAATACCTCGCTACACACCGTTACCATACAAGATGAAGAAGCAGCAGCAGCGGAAATAGTAGGAAATACTTAGTCCCAGCCCTAAGTCGCGAACTAGGACACCCTAATAATAGAGGGATTTACATATCGGCCTACTTAATAAATAACTTAGTAAGAATAGACGGACAAAAACAAATAGTTTTACCTATAATAGGAACAACTACTAAAAAACAATATAAAGACCATTCTATAATTAACTGCGGAGCTACTAATAAATTTATAAATACTTAATTTATATATAAATATAACCTACTAACCTTATCCCTTACTAAAGCCCGCGCCCTATAACTCGCTGACGGTAGTTATACTGCATAAAAGATTACTTATATAGCACAACTCTATCTGGATATAAACGGACACTAAGAAGAGCTCTAGGCCTATATTATACCACTTACTAATTACCCTATTATCCTTAGAATAAACTAGCTCGAGTAGCATAACCCTATTATTAACTAGAAGAAAAGAGAAGTGACCTTTAACTCTAACTACTGCAGAGAGACCTGCCTAGGGTATAGCCTAGCCGCCTCTACCTACTCCCTAGGATATTAACCCAAAGAACCTCTAATTACACTACCCACAACCAACTATTACCACGTTAGTGCCGCAGCCTTCTATCGCATAGCATAAAGGAAGAGCTGGGTTATTACAGCAGCCTCCTACTTATGGCTACATGAACTTAATAAAGAACAGGATCACATCCTCTATAGCAATAGAATAGATCTAGTGGACCTCCTAAAGGACGACACGCCCATAAAACTCAATAAACTCTTAACCTCGGACTTTAAGAAGTTTATAAAGCTTAAAAAGGGACTTACTAATAAGGAACTCCATAAGCTCCTCCCTAAGAGGTACTATAACTTTATCAACATATACTTATAAAAGGGCGCAGATATACTCCCCCTATATTAACCTAATAACCATGCCATTAATATTAAATAAGGAAAAATGCCACCTTATAAGAGACCCTACCTAATATTAAAAGATAAACTTCTAGTTATAAAAAAGTATATTAACAAGCACCTTAACAAAGGGTTTATTTATCCTAGCATATTACTAGCAGCCGCCCCTATCCTTCTTACTAAGAAGCCTAGAGGAAGTATCCAATTCTATATTAACTACAGAGGACTTAATGCTATTATAATTAAGAACCAATACCTAGTACTGCTTATACGTAAGACCCTTAAGTGGCTTAGTTAAGCCAAAATCTATACTAAGCTTAATATCATCGCCGCTTTCAACCATCTCCAAATACAGGAAGGCGACGAATAAAAAACCGCATTTACATCGCGCTTTGGCCAATTTAAATATACCGTTATGCCCTTTAGCGTATGCAACAGCCCAGGCACCTTCCAAAGCTATATTAATAACGCCTTATAGGACTATCTTAACGACTTCTACTTAGCATACCTGGACAATATACTTATTTATAGCAATAACCCTTCTAAGCATACTAAGCACGTTTAAAAGGTCCTATAGCGCCTTAGGGAAGCAGGACTTTATATTAATTTAAAGAAATACGAATTCTTAGTTATAGAAGTAAAATACCTTAAACTAATTATCATTACTAAAGGTATCCGTATGGACCCTAAGAAGGTATGTACAATTACTAAATAGCAAGCCCCTAACTGTATTAAGGACGTATAAGCCTTTCTTGGTTTCGCCAACTTCTATTAGAAATTTATATACAACTTCTTAAGCGTAGTAGCACCACTTATAGCAATAATACGAATAAAGGGCCTTTCTATAAAAGGAAGAAAAACATACCTACGCTTTACCTAAACGCCTAACTACGAGAAGGCATTCTAAGACCTTAAAAATGCCTTTACTAAAGCACCTATCCTAGCTTACTTTATACCAGGATGATAACTCTATCTTAAAACCAACTCCTCAGACCATGTTAACGCAGGCGTCCTCTCCTAGATAGGTAATAATAGTCTCCTCTACCTAATCGCATTCTACTTGTCTAAGCTTATACTATAAGAGTATAACTATAAGATCTATAATAAAGAACTCCTTGTAATTATATAAGCGTTTAAAAAATTCTAACCAGAACTCTCTTTAGCAGAACCTAACTAGCTAACTAAAGTCTTTACGGATCATCGCAACCTTAAATACTTTATAACCACAAAGCAGCTAAACTAACGCCAAGTATATTAGAACGAGTTCCTCTCTAATTTTAACTTTAAAATCGCATATAGGCCAGGAGTATAAGGCACAAAACCTAATAGCCTAATATGCTGCTTGCAAAATCTTTCTTAGTTAGAGGATAACCCCCGTAATTAGTTCTAATAGTAGATAATCCTAAAAGCAAGGAACCTAGCCCCTAGTATACTACCTATAACAAAACCATCCACACCTTAGCTTTACACTATAGACTTAAAGCCACCCCCTAAAATTAACAAGCTTATTACTATTGTATATAACATCTCTATTAACCCATTATTATACTAACTTATTACCGCAAAAACTGCTAGCGTCTATAAGCTACCTACTAGCCTCCGAAACTTAGGCCAAATCAATATAGTAGCCTTAAAAGTAAAGAAGAACAGACTTTACTATAGAGGCTATCTATTTATCCCTAATTTAAAAGACCTATAACAGCAACTAATCTAGATGGCCTATAACCTCCGGTTAAGCAGTTACCTAGGCAGAAAAGGAACTTATAAACTCCTTAACCAATACTACTTCTAGCCTAAGATAATAGACTTAGTTAAACACTTTATAAGCGCCTACTATAGCTGCAAGCATGTCAAGGCCTTTCGCACTAAGTACTAAGGACTACTATACCCGCTACCAATCCCTATACGGCGGTAGGTAGATATAGCTATAGACTTTATTACTAACCTACCACTATATAAACGGCATAGTTATACCTATAAGAACATCCTAATAATAATATACCAACTTATAAAGGAACGTCACTACGTCCTAACTAAAGGTATAGCTATTAACAACGTCGCAGACGCTTTTCTTCGCAAAGTCTACTAACTATATAGGATACCTAACTCCATTACGTCTAACTAGGGCACGCAATTTAACTCTAACCTATAGAGATGGATCTGTCAACGTCTTAGTATCTCCATTAAGATATCTACATCCTTCCACTATAAGACTGCGGGACAGCCAGAAAACACCAACGCCAGTATAAAGGCGTACTTATAATAGGTTATTGCCTACGGCTAGGACAACTAGGTAGATTACCTCCCACTAGGCAAGTTTACAGCCAATAACCATATCTTAGCCACTATAGGACTTACTCCATTCTTTATAAACAAGGGTTATCACCCCTAATCTAGCATAGAGCCACTAGAACCTATTAATAAGAAACTGCTATATAGAAAACGCCTTAAGATACTACTTGCCGACCAGCATACAGACCGCATGAAAAATCTACTTAACTACTATAGGGGAGAAATGGCCTGGGCTTAAGCAAAGTAGGCCTACTTCGCCAACTATTATAGAACGCCACCACCAGAGATACGTGTTAGCGACTAGGTATAGCTAGATATACGCAATATCTCTATGTAGAGGCCTATAAAGTCACTTAATTATAAGAACCTCGGCCCCTATTAAATCAAACAAGTTATTAATAGGGGAGCCGCATATAAGCTAGAGCTCCCGCCGGCCCTAGCCACCTACGGGATATAGCCTATATTTTACCTATAGCTACTATACCTTCACCAGCCTAACCCCTTACTAGAATAGATACAGCTTAAACCCCCACCAGTACTAATCCAAGACAAGAACAAAGACAAGAACTATAAGGAGTGGACTATTAAACAAATTATTAACTCTAAATACTTTAGCAAAGGCAGAGGATAGCGGCTCTACTACAAAGCTATCTATACAGGATTTAACATAGATTAGCTAAAATAGCAACTATAGGAAGACTTTAAAAATACAAAGGACCTAATTAGCGACTTTTACTATGCAAATCCACAGAAACTAGGCCTAAGTAGAGATTTCATACCTAATCCTCTATAGAAGCCCTTATAGAGTTCAATCGTTATACACTACCACATAAGGGCAAATTGCCATTAGATTGCCATAGATTGCCATTACATAACTAAAAAATCATTAAGATATCCAAAAACTTTAACCGCTAGTTAAAGTTATCTAATTAGTCAAATTCTTAGGTGCCAAGCCTTATTATATAATATCGCTGCGGACTGCAAAGATATTAGTTTAGCTTACTACCTTCTACTAAGCCAATAGCAATTTTCTATCCCGGGGATAGAAAATCCTAATTAGTCCATTTAATAATTAGAGCTAGCAGAACTCTACACCACTAACCCCTTTAGCATTATTTCTTTTCCTTCTCTATGCCTTAAGCATTCCTTCTATATATACATAGTAACCACAGCGTCGCCAGAGCTCCGCCTCTATAAGAGGGGGGGTAGTGTCACGGAACGCCGCCACAGGAGCCTCCATAGGAGACTCCCTAGCGGAACCCCATGCCCTCGCGTACGCTTCACGTACAGCTTACGTCAGCTACGCGTAGTATATCACCTTCCTATGCCCTCGATCCTTACGATCGATTACGTAACGTCTTATAGACTCCTTAAATACATACGCTTTATAGCTATTGCCCCCATCCCATAACACTATTAAAGAATTTAATTAAGGGTTTGCTAGAGGGGCGCCTAAGGTTTACTAGACTAGCGGAGCCATTCTACTAGCTATATTAGTTTATTATAGCTAATAGTTACTTCCCTATAACTATAGATACTAGACGCGTCTAATAGGCTTTATATTTTATTAGATGCCTTCTTAATAGAGGTCTTCCCGCTTTATAGTATAGTATTCGCCTATTCTTATTATGGAGGGCTATTACTGGGCGTGGTTCTAGTAGACGCGCGCAAGTACAAACTATCATCATTTGACGTATGCCTCCCCTGCAATGTATACATCTTAGGGGGATTCTCTGGGTGTTTTTCAGGGTTCTTTTAGTTAGTTTTAGTCTTTTTAGGCCAGGTGCAGCAAGAGCTCCAGTTAAAAAAAGTCGTTTAAAAGTGACTATTAGATTTTATAATTTTATCTTTTTACTAATAAGATAAAAGGCGCGGCTTATATTATATAAATTTTAAAAGGCTTTATTAAAACATCTTTATATTCTTTACTATAATTAGTAATTATAGATTTATTATATTGGCTTAAGGTTTATAGTAAGGGCAATTTATATTATATTAAATTTAAATAGTTATATATATGTTTATAGGGCAAATGGTTTTTTAAGTAATAACTTTAGTAGTAAGTTGTCCAGAACTTTAGTATTTTTTTAACCTAGCTAATTAAAGGGTTATGTTATTTTAGCCATCTATATCTAAGTATAACTTTATATTGCTTTAAGGGTGTTATAAATAGGGAGATATGTTTAAGGTGTTTACCTATCCATATTTTTACTAGAGCGTAGTATATTATTTCGCTATATATTAAGGGTTTGCTATTAAAGCCTTATAGGCCTTAAGGCTTATTAAGTTTCTTTAAATTTAGGCGTTAAGCTTTTATATAGTTTATATTAATAAAGCCTATACTAGTAGCTCCACTATCTATTAGGATTTATACCTTCTTTTATTTTTTAAGTATTTAAATTTCGCTAAGTATATTAAGGAAGTTATGCTATATATTAGCGCTAGAAGAGCCTAGATACTTATACTCTTCTACTTTTTATCCTAAGGCGCAACTTAGCCTTAGGACGATTTGTTTTCTAAACTAACTAAAGGTAAGATGCTTTATAGCAACTAAATATAATTTATAAAGCGGGTATAATTTAAGGAATAAGTATAACTTAAGGATTAGAAGGAACTACGGCGGACTTTTTTAAAAGGGTAAGTTTAGTAATACTTTTAAATATATTCTTTTTTACTACATCCAAAGCATTCTCCATTTATGGCTTAAGTTCTTTATTTATTAGTTCCTAAGGGTGTATAGGATTAAGCGGCATTAAGGTCTATAGGGTTATATATAAGGCTTTTAGGTTTTAAAGACGGATTGCGCTTTAGGGTATATACCGGTTTTATAGAGTTTTAAATATAAGGTATAGTTAACTTTAGAAAATAAGTCTGTTTGTTATATCAAAGGTCCTTATTAATTTATTAATATACTATAGCAAATTTAAATAAGTTTTTTAGTAGTTCTTTACTTACTAACTAGGCTCTAATCTTATCCAAAATAGCTTATTAAAGGGCGGCGACTCTGGTAGCTTTATTCTAATCTAGCTCGCTAATAAAACCTAAAAATTCTAAAAAGAAGCTAGTAAAGTCTCGGTTCCATTATTATAGGTTTTTAAGTTTAGTAATAGCTATATATTTACAGCTAACGTTATTATATATTTATTTTAGTAGAGAGATAAAGGTTTTAAAATTAATAAAAGCGCTATTATAGAAGAATAGATCTATAGTTTATATAGCGTCTTTAATTAATTAGGATATTTTATAGCTAACCTTGCTAGCTTTAGTAGGGTATTAATTATAGTTTATTAAGAGTTTAAAATAAAGCTTAGTTATAAAGGGACGTAGGTTATTTTAGTTTTTATTAAATATTAGAGGATTAGGGAGCTTTTTAAATTTTATAATAGGTACTTGGTTTGTTATATATATAGGTTAGGCTACTATTACTAGTTCTATATTCTTATCTAATAGGCCAGGTTTAGACATTGTTATATTAATCTCGTTTATAGGTGTTCTTATTAGGGTATATAATGTAAGTACCTTAATATTACAAAGTTCTTTATAAAGTGCTTCTATTAATTACTAGTACTGGGCTTCTAGTGCAGCCTACTACTAAGCTAAGGCGTCTGTAAAGGACTGTTATATTATGGTTAACTATTCCCTAACTAGGGTTATAATATTTATGGCTATTAAAAGGGATTTAGGTTCGTTTACTATTTTAATAGTAGTTATTTTAATATAATATAATATAAAGGCGCGAAGAGGCTTTAGGGAAGATTTAAAGGAATAATATAAATTCTATTTAATCTAAAGGTATATAGCTCTTGCTAAATACAAGACGTTATATAAAGAAGAGAAAGGAATATAGGAAACTTATAACTAAATATTTGGGGTCTTAGTAGTAGACGCGTAGGTATAAGCCCATACGGATTTTAATAGGTTTCAACTAAATTCCATTACGTTAGTAGAATTTAGTGGAATTTAATCAAGTTAGCAGAATTTGGCGGAATTTAATTAACTTTAGCAGAATTTGGCAGAATTTAATTAACTTGGCAGAATTTAGCAGAATTTAATCAAAGCGTCGGAATTTATCTATTAAGTGTTTTACCGAGACATTTCTACTATAACTAGGCTAGTCCTATTACATACTACTAGGCAAGTTAACTATAAAGTTAATTAAGATATCACGCTATCTTTATATTAGAATTAGTAATAGTTAAAGTACTCCTTGCTTTTTTATATAAGAGGTCTTTCTATATATACATATCCTATATACTTAAACGTATTTTTATACGTAGTCGTATATTATAGGCTGGTAGTAAGCCTATTAGACAATCTTATAAGTCTTTATATAACTAGGATGCCCTACTATCCCTTGCACCGATAATATGGTTCTCGGAGTTGTGGCACATGTGTTTTTAGCGGTCGGCGTTCTGCCAGGAACACTAAATATTAGGATATTTTGGTGTTCGCGCGCATGGGCCATACCTCCAAGAACCCTATCGGTGCAAGGGATAAGGGAGTTATATATAAATTCAAGTATCTTAAATTATAAAGGTTTGGAATTTGGGACTACTATCTTCTATTAATAGTATAATTAACTATTTTATATTTTATATTTAGTAAGTGTAATATCCTTATACTATTATTTTCCTATTTAAATTGCTTTTATTACATCTATTATGTATATATTATTTTTATATTTATATTATATTAGCTTATTAATTTCTATTTCCTATTTATTAACTTCTAATTTATTTTTATTAAGTTCTATATCTAGAAATATAGGATATAGTTTTTTAAAATATTTAAAGGGTAGTAAGATCTATAATTTATTTATAATTTATTTATTTAAAGCATTTATAGGGAGATCTTATAATTATTATATTAATATATTAGGCTTCTAATTAAGTTTGCCTAGTTAGTATATAATTTTAAAGTTAAATTATAAGAGGTATTTGGCCTAATAAATTTGGCGTTATATTAGTTGCTTTATAGTTATAAAGTACTATAGGTTCTTATGGTCTGTTAATATGCATATTAGGAATAATAATCCTTTAAGCTTAGGACGCCATTATTTAAAGCATCTAATAATTGCAAGTAGTTCCTTATTATATATCTTATAGTTTAATTTAGTAGGGGCAAGTTTTTAGGGGAGAAAGGCTACTAGATATAGCTCGCCATTCTTATTATATTGTGATAATACTCCCCCTAGCGCATAATTAGATAAGTCTGTTTTAATAATATATTTAAGGTTAAGGTTAAAGTAAATAAGAATTAGAGTAGTTATAAAGCAATATTTTAAGTTATTAAAAGCTTACTCGCATATAGCGGTCTATTTAAATTTTATATTCTTTTTTATTAGGTTTACTAATAGCTAAGTAGTTTCTAAAAAATAGTTAAAAAATTATTAATAGAAATTTATAAATCCTAGAAATCCTTAAATATCTTATACGTTACTAGGGCTTTCCCAGTTTATAATTACAGCGACTTTCTTAGGGTTTATTTTAATTCCGTTATAGGATATAATTAAACCTAAATATATAACTTTAGAGATATGGTAAAGGCCTTCTATATATTATTTAAAAATCTACCAGAAGAGGTTAAAAAGGGGCTCTTGCTGCACCTAGCCTAAAAAGACCAAAACCAACCAAAAGAACCCTGAAAATCACCCAGAGAATCCCCCTAAGATGTATACATCGTAGGGAAGGCACATGTCAAACAATGGTGGTTCGCACTCGCGCGTAACTGCCAGAACCACGCCTAGCAATGGCCCTCTATAATAAAGACGGGCGAATACCATACTATAAAGCAGAAACACCTTTATTAAGAAAGTATCTAACAAAATATAAAGCCTATTAGACGCGTCTAGTATCTAGAATTACAGGGAAGTAACTATTAGCTATAATAATCTAACGCAGCTAGTAGAATAGCTCCGCTAGTCTAGTAAACCTTAGGTGCCCCTTTAGTAAACCCTTAATTAAATCCTCTAATAGCTAAGTAAAATTAAAAATAAATAAAACCTCCCCTTACTGGCGAACCGCACCTAGGCTACTATAGCTATACTTCTATAGTATAAGGAACCCACCTCCCTTAAGATAATAACCGGGTATATAATTATAATACAACTAAATATAGAAAAAGTAGAGGGGCTTAGGGGATAATTAGAAATAGAAGTCCTTATAAAGATTTATAAAGAGGTTTATAACGCTGTTATAGTCTAATACCTTAGGAGCGGAGATATTAGAGTTATTCTAAAGGATTAATAGGTAAAGGAATAAGCTATAAGGGTAGGGGATAGGCTAGGAGAATATATTAGTATAAAAGTACTCTGTAAGGATTACCTAGTTAAAGTCCTAGTAGTTCCTATAAGCCTTAGGGTAGAAAAGAGATACTAGGCAGATAATACAGTAATTATATAGGAGATAGTAAGATAAATAGAACGCCTTATACTAGGACTTAAGATTACCTAAATCTAATAGCTTTATTAGGAAAATGCAAACTAAGTATATAATAAGAATAATAAAAGGATATAAGGGTTGCTAGAGACTTACTAGGGAGACGCTAAACAAATATATAGCTTCCTTATTATTAGTATATATACACTAGGAATGCAAAAACTCCTTATCTAAAAAGGAATAATTATAAATAGCCTTATATACAATATAAGGCTCTACAACTATAGACTACGCCTAAAATAATACTATTGCTATGTATAATGGGGACACACCTAATCTATATGCGCAGTATAGGTGTACTGCAGCCACTATATAGGCCCCTATAATACAAGATACTGCTTAAATTAAGACTAAATAAAATGCGTAAACTGCCACTAAAGCATATATAAGGCGTAGGAGAGAGAAGACTGCATTAAATATAGGAGACGGAAGGTAAGGGCTTAATAGCTGCGGGAATAACTATATACTAGGTTATATAAATAGAAATAACAGGTAATAAGCTAGTGGGATATAGGTGCCTTTCTAGTATTTTCTACCTTTAATACTAGGGGGCTAGGCTAGCTATCCCAAGCCTTAATAGGCTAGAAGTAACGCCGCGTAATATTACTAGACTAAATAGGGATATAAGGGTTATAGGGGACATAAGGGAGAGAACGCCCTATAGGTAGACCCTTATAGACAGCCACAGTAAGCTTAAGACTAGGATAATTAAGAATTAGACTTAACGCGGTAAATATAACATTTATAGCCAACTTATAAAGGGTATATAGCTAACTAGTAAGAATAAGGGAAGAACTAGAGATAATAACAGATTTAGATATAAAAGTGTTAATAGGAATATAAGACATAGGAACAGAAAGCTCTATATAAAATAAGTAGGGACTAAGGTGTAGATATAAGAGATAGAAGTTCTAAATATCCTAGAGAAAGTAGAAACAGAATAAGTAAGAAATAAAGGAGAGACAAAGAACCCTTACTAGGGGTCCACTACCTATCCATTATATAATATAACTACGGTAATACAAACCACTGTTTTATAAGGCCCCTACTAGACAGTCTAGACCTAGAAAAATATTATATCCTTGCTATATAAGAACCATACTATAATACCTATATATAATTAACATACTGCCCCTAGGGATTCTAGCTCCTATATAAACCAAAAGCAGCTATACGCGTGTACTTTATAATTAGTAAGGCTATTAGCCTGTCTATATAGTTTTAGCAGGCAGTTAACCTAGATATTACAGTTATAATAATCCAGATATATAGGGGACTGGTATAAATTATTAATATATATAACCCTAGGGTTAAAGGGGTCCCGCAAATAGAGAATATTATATTAGTAATAAGCTTACTAAAAACTAAAGGTATAGAGTTTATTCTACTAGGAGATATAAACCTCCACTACCTATAGTAGGGGGGTATCTATATTGCTGCTAAATAATAGGTAGAGTGCTTACTAAGAGCTATAAATATCTAGGGCCTTAAGCTAGCCACCCCCCTAGGAGCAACTATATGGCAATAAGGCACCGCCAGAAGTATAATTAACCTTATATTTATAGACGAAGGCCTATACTAGAGACTTAAAAGGTGCAACCCTAAAGAAGAATAGGCACTCGCTTTAGACTATATCCCTATCTAGATACAGCTAGATCTAGACATTAAAGCATAACTAAATAGTAAAAGATACGCAATAAGGAAGCTTAAAATAGACAATTTCCTTAATATAGTTAAATAATAACTTTAAGACCTAGAAGAAATCCGCCTAATATTAAACAAGCAAAGCTTATTAGCCACCCCTAAGGAAATTAACTATAGACTAGAAAGGATCTAGGCAGCAATTAAAAATAGGCTAAAAGAGCACTACCTAGTCTTATAACTAGGCCCCTATGCGTGACACGCATAGTCCGCATAATGCGCGGTTCTTATTGCCAGCTAATAACAAGTAAGAAGGAAATATATAAGTAGCCATAACTCTAAAGATAAGAAATAATACAAAGACATAAGAAACCAGTTAAAGAATACTCTAAAAAAAGAAGTAAGAAATAACTGGAGACAGTTTATAAATAAGTATAATTCTAACCTAAGCCTCCCCTATAATAAAGGCCTTTAGGCTATAGCAAAATAGGTAAAAAAAAGGTAGGGCGCCTAGTAGAAGACCTATACCTACTACCCCTATAAAGAGTAGGGGAATTATAGGCCACTAATAACAATAATAAGAAGGCAAATATCCTTATAAAAAGGTTCTTCCCCTAACCAGCTCTAGTAGACCTTAGTAATATTATAGGTAAAACACTAGTAACTTACCTATAGGTTAACAGCAATATAATAATAGAGGAAATAGCTAGAACTATTAGCTACCTTTTAAATAATATAGTACTAGGACCAGATGGGATTCTAAATAAGGCCTTAAAGACCTATAGACTACTTATAGTACCCTAGCTTATAGATATAGCCAGAGTATGCTTTACTATAGGCTACTACCCATAACTTAAAAGATCTATAATAACAGTTGTCCTATAAAAAGAAGGTAAAGTAGATTACTTAGTTCTAGAAAGCTACCGCCCTATTACCTTAGAAAACACCCTTAGCAAGATCTTAGAAAGGGTAATAGTGGACTATATAGTAGATATAGCTAAGGAACACACCCTACTACTATAAAGCTAAATAGGGGTAAGAAAGAACCGCTTAATACTACTAGTACTTACGCTACTTACTACTACCATTAAATCTGCATAGGCGATGCAAAGGGATTTTATAGTATTAATACTTAGCCTAAATATTAGTGGCGCCTATAATAATATACCCTATAAGCGTCTCCTATATATCCTTAGGGCAAAGGGCTTCTTAGAATGGATTATATAATTTATCTAAGGGTTTATAGGCTAGAAAGAAACATTATTAATCTTTAATAGATACTAGAGCCCCCCTATTACAGTTATAACAGGAATACTATAAGAATTACCCCTCTTACCTATACTCTTTCTCTTCTTTATAAGTAACCTGCTTAACTCCTTTAAAAAAGGGGCAACCTAGGGAATAGGCTTTATTAATAATATAAACCTAATTATATACAGGCTAACAGCCGCAAAGAATTGTAGAATACTAGAGAAAGCCTATAACACCTATATAGAATAGGTAAAATAATATAGAGTCTAATTCTTACTAAAGAAATACTAGCTAATCTACTTTATAAGAAAACGCAACTAATCTATAGATCTTTAGCATA
>Ga0307507_10005568_pt1 | contig 20556 bp, 24 predicted proteins | sample 7_EM_MG_FD_207223 | JGI IMG/M metagenome (GOLD analysis project Ga0307507, IMG submission 207223) | Populus trichocarpa ectomycorrhiza microbial communities from riparian zone in the Pacific Northwest, United States - 7_EM | ecosystem: Host-associated > Plants > Roots > Unclassified | place...
AAATACTACCCATACAAGACGATATCAACCCAGACAAAACCGATAACGAAGACCGAACACTACTCTTGTAGCCTGCTTACAACGGGCAAAAGGGAGTGGCGAAAATACTACCTGAACGAGATGACATCAACCCCGCCAAATCAGATAATGACAGCCGAACATCACTCTCATGGGCTGCTTACAACAGGCCTAAGGCCATGGCGAAAATAGAGCCCAAACAAGACAACGTCAGTCCCAACAAACCAGCTAACATTGGCCGAACACCCACTCGGGTAGCCTGCTTCCCGTAGGCATGATGGAGCGGTGGGAATACCACGCGGACGAGATGACATCAACCCCGACCAATTAGACAATGACAGTCTAGTCTCAGTCTTGTGTGCTTCCCACAATGAGCACGAGGAAGCGGTGGAAATACGACTCAGATGAGAGGACGGCTGCCACGACAATTCACGAAATGTTGGCCAAACACTACTCTTGCAGGCTACTGACCATAGGCCTGAGGGCGCGGCGAAAGGAGAAATCAGACGAGACATTGCTCCCGGCATACCAGCTGATAATGGCCCAACACCACTCTTGGGCGCTTCCTATGACTGGCACCAGCAAAACAATTACTAGCAAGACGATTTCTTTGTTCTGAACTAGCTACTGGCAGAAATTGTTACTGACTAGAATGAGGCAGTCACAACGGATAACTCTGAACAAGAGCAATCAAACTGATTTTTGCCCCAGACGCCAACCACGATCAACATGCACCACTATGTTGCATTGGAAAGCACTTCCAGGAACGGCACTCAAGTTCCACGCAAGAAGGCCGAATAGCCTGCCTAGATTTGGGGGAGTCGTTGGCCACCGAACGGCAGGCAATTACGTATCCTCCCAGGAAACCTGCCTCATAGTGGGATCTATCGGTGCCAACGATCTCAAGCGGCAAGGGCAGCGGCATCTCCCCCACCGCCTCCGACAGTGGAAACATGGAACAAGGTTGATTGATGGAATAGTTCGTTTGGAAGGTTTTGGTTTTTCTCCCTTGTCTGTATGCATTGGGCTTTCATTTTCTTATATTGGTTGTTCTCTTAATTTATCTGTTTGGCTTTGAAAAATTGGTACTCCATTATTTCCAGCCGGTTGAGAGACTATTTCGAAAATAAGCTGAGCATAGCCTCTTTTTTTTTCTTTTTGACCTATCCTAGAAGCAAGCCCGCGAGTTCCCGAATCAGAATCCTTGCATTGGGGGACCTTTCTGAAAGCGCCTATCAAATGATCGCAAAAATACTATTTAATAATGAGATCAGCACCGAGATGTTTGGGTGCAATGCTGAGGTCTTCAACAATATGAGTTCCCCAACCTCTACCGCAAAAATTGCCCTTCAAGGAGTCTCTCTTCTCACTGAAGAGTAGAACTGACTTCTTTCAGGAATTTGACAAGCTGGAATATGTATATTTCCCATCCTGCTAGCTGTAGCCATAACAAATTGTCTTTATATAAAATGGATATAGCGGACATGTGGGCTCACTCATCGCTATCTGTTAGGCCAAACCCAATTGCAACCCCAACTCCTCGAACTACGCTTCTCCTTCCTACCCCAACTACAACCACTAGACTTAAGATTTCAGAACTCTCCTAGATGAAAAATAGCTAAACTTATAATAGCCGTTGCCCAACCTATGTCACGGACAGGTTTTGCCCGCTCCCTGGCCGTCCGCCTCAGAAGATTCAGAGGAAGAGATCGAATCCTCAACCAACACCGCCGGCTCATCTGGTGACGATGGCGGCCCTACCTACTCGTGGCTTACTCCTCAGACTAGCAATAGATCCGACGTGATGGTCTTAGATAAGAAGGTGGTCTAGCCGTGACCCGAGGTTAAAGCCTTACACCTTACTCTCAGGCGAGCCTGCTAGAAAGGGAGTTGTTTCGTGGAGATGGGCATAGGGGCGCAAGCAGTGGGGAGGGACAAATTACTTTCGGGGGCAGAGGTGGATAGGTTAGCTGTTGGGTGGGGGTGTGAAGTTGTGGACCGGAGAGGCGATTGGAGGAGAACTTAGGTGGGTTAAAGGGGGAGAAAGGGTATCCCACCAGCGATAGTGTCACTGACGAGGGTCTGCAATGAGAAAAAGCCGAATACCTACCCCAAGCCACAGTTGACTGCGTTCATAACGGACGCTGACAGAACCCTCTTTCGAGGACAGGGAAAAATCGAAGAGTACTTTAACACGCTTCGATAACTCTTTGCTTTTACAGCGGATTGGTTGAAGATTCAAATTGTGGAGGGGTTTAAGCTTAATTATTATTAGGTTCGTTTCCTAACCTGCTTCGTCCGACTCCTAAAATATATTCCGCCAGTTAATACTACCATCAGGTTGACAAGTCCAAACCAAAATCCCTCGCCAATATCCCGATCCGATGTCTTGTTCAACGCCATTTCTTGCGTCGCCCAGCACCTAGAAGTCCAACTGCGTCAGAGCACACTCTCCCTCACAACTACCAGTGTTCCCAACCGTCCCGTCTGGACGCCAGGGCCCTGGCGTCCTATAGTCCCGTCCGTCCCGGGCAGGGTGGGTAAGGACGGCCGGGCACGGCGTCCGTCTTTTGTAAAGACCGCAGGACTGTAGGTTGACGGCCGGGCCATGCCGTCTTTTTTGGAAATGGTAACTTCCGGTAGGTACCTACCGTCCTGCATAAGGACGGTATGATAGAACTACCTTGCTCGCTATCATCGTCCCCTCTCCCACTGTTGCCCTTTCGGTGCCGTATTTACTCTTTTATTTTCTTTAGTTGATTGATAGCGAAATTTGGTACATGATAGTAGAGCCTGAGCTTCTCTACATTAGAATAAAAATGTTTCACTTCATAATATACCAAGTTCGGTTTTCGCAGCAGGTGATCTCGCCCACAGTCGTTCAGGTATCGGCTGTTGTAGTGCCATTTTCTGCGGGGAGTGTAACGGATTGTAGATGCAACAAGAGTAGTAGGAGCACTTGGTATGGCTGTCTGAATATGCACTTCCTTGGAGGGGGTAGGTGAAGGCGTGACAGTAACATAAGTAGTTAGCACCCATTGTCGCGAGCGATGGCTTCCGTAGGTCAACGAGATGAACTGCTTGTTTTAGCGGGGGTAAGAGTGCTTCCGGCCGAAGGCTCAACCCTCTACCCAGAATTCCCCGCCCCTGGAATCGCCGATCCACCAGCTCCAGACACCGTAATAGAGGGTTCTCCGCAGGGAACAGGTGTGATCCCCTTCCCGAGAACCTCTGGGCCTGGGTCCTTTAAATCAATGGCGGTAATTATTGTTTATTCACCGGCGCCCACTCCGATATCGGAGCATTCCCCGTCGAGTCCGATGAACGGTGAATGATCCGCAATGTGGGGCCGACAACCCACCCTGTCGGAAAGCGGTGAAGAAAAAAGCGGTGAAGATTTGTCGGACATGTGGGGAAATGATATGTCGTGAGGAAGCGGGACTGTGGCCCGGGTGTGACTATGTTCGTGAGACTCCCGGAAGAGTACTCCTTTGTTTTTTGTATTTAAGGGTCGAGCTCGCCCACAACTGTAGAAAGGTCAGGTCACGAATATACAATCCTCCGAGTCTATTTGATATACCTTTTCTCTATTCTCAAAAGTCTATTTCCACCGTCAGAACTGAACCCGTATCCCCTCATAATAACTTTAGTAATCTGGTAAGAAACCACGCATTCCCCACCAAGATTCGCCTTACACATGCCCGGCAGTGCATCAAGCAGCGTTTTGAAACTAAAGCAACTGAGTTAGAGACCACGTTTGTACCAAACATGAAAATGGGCCAACAAACAGCAAAGCATTTTGTAGTGTGGTATTGGGGAGATCGATAAAACCTATGGGGATGATAGGCCGAGAGGGGATGGTGGAAGAAGCCATGACAGCGAGGGGAGCGAGGACGATAAAAGAGGAGATGGGAAGAGGAGAGGCAATGGGAGAAGGAGAGGAAGGGTTTCTGTGAATGTCTAAATTACTGCTTAGTTTTTAGTGCATATTATTGTGTAAAGGGGTTGGTTGAGGAGGGGGAATAAAGGGGAGCAAGAATTAGAGAAACACCTGTGGATGGTTGCACCTCCGTTAACGGAGAAAAAATCTGTCTACATTGCTAAATCAGATAAAGTTTAACAAGAGAAAGGTAAGTGCCTTCCATAAAGGTTCGGTATCAGGATCATCGAGATGGAACCACTCCTTTGAGCAGAGTCCAGCAAAATCTCTGCTAGAGGCTATATGGACTTGCATTGGCGTTTCAATCTTTCGTTGGAAGGTGTTTTCGTAGTCGGTGTAGATGCCCCTGCACGGGAATTGGGAAATAACCCCCTCCATTGGCCGCCCATGCTTTAAGATAACTTTGTAGATATCCGCCAACTTTCCTAATGCCTGGTAGGGAACAGCATTAATTTAGGCTTTCGTTTCAGCTACACTACCCTCCATAAAGGCTCGGCGCTAGGAACCATGCAAGGGATATTGGGCAGGTGAACCGGCTTGAGAAAATCGCCGTTAATCGCCTTTAGAAAGATTGCTATGATGATAGCTTTCCCCCCAACCAAAATAAGCAAAATCCATGAGCGCATGGACACTCTTCTCAGGTAGTGTTGTTCACGAGCCGGCTCGAGCCGAGTCTAGACCTAGACTCGAGCCGGCTCGGCTCGTGGCACCCTGGACTCGAGCCACCAAGAAACCGCCAAGAAACCGCCAAGAGGCTCGTGGACCCCTGTCCGAGCCTGATGCCAAGGGAATCGAGCCGGCTCGTGGACCCCTGTTCGAGCCCGATGCCAAGGGAATCGAGTCCGCTCGGCTCGTGCACAACACTATTCTCAGGCCACTAAACAATAGCCTCGGCATTATTCCCAGCTCCGTGGGCGAAGTAAGCAACCGCCTTTCCAGTAATCTGCGGGCGTCCGCGGTCGAACACATCTTGTACGGCCGCACCGAGGGGAACCTTCTCATCGGCAGGCCACAGCGGGTAGTAAAATTATTTCCTTCCATGACCAGAAAAAGACAGTGAATTCAGGAAACAATAGTGAAATGCCTGCTAACTAACTTGTATCTATGAATATAGTTAGGCAGAACCTTTATTCAAAGATGAGTTGACTTGAGGAAGTTAGAGGTAAAGTGCAAGGGGCAAAAAAATAGCACAGCTAGGAAATACATAATGGAAAACTGATACTTTTCATGATGAAGGAAACATGCATAAGCTAACGGAAGCTTAAGAAAAGACAACATAACCCTGGCTACCACAAGGCTGCTCGGGCTGATTGTGGCTTTATATTTTTAGCATAACGGCCATATCGCCAACAGCCTAGTCACTATTTGAGTCTTCGTCCTCCTCTCCCACCCACTCGGGGTCTTTATCATCATCCAAGTCTTCCGTATCAGAGTCCTCTTCCTCCTCCCCTTATTCATTCTCTTCCTCCATGTCATCTTCTTCACTCCCATCTAGTTCCTCCATATGTTCATATTGGTCCTCATCCACTCCCTGCATATTTGAGTCCCCATCCCGATTGGACAATTGTTCCTTCCCACTATTGGACACTTTGTTCATCTGACTATTCGACACCTCATCCATCTCACGACAGGAAACTTCGTCCATCTCACTATTGGAAACTTCATCCATCTCACTATTGGACACTTCATCCATCTCACTATCAGACACTTCCTCCATTTCACTTCCTAGCACTTTGTCCACTTCACCTTCTAACACTTTGTCCATCTCACTCTCAGACCCTTCTTCTATCTCACTATGAGACACTTGGTCCTTATCCACTATATCGGAGTCCATATCCTCATCCTCTTCATTTTCATCAACCCTGAAAGGCTATTGAGTGACTACCTTCCACATTGCTCAATTCAAGAATACTAGTCGGAACTACTCTCTGATCTTGTCACAAACAGGGACTAAGCAAGACAGACTCTCACATGATTAATGGTTATTAGTCATTGGTTTGTTATCTTTTACGCTATGAGATCAGTTGACTCATAGGTTTTTACATGACGATGGAATACGGTGTCATTGGTTGATGGTTATTGGTTGTTTAGTGACATGACTCATGATTGTGGTCATGTGGTTTATGTATCTTACACATGACTCATAATTGTGAGTCATGGGTTTCACGCATGTGACCCCGTCAGGGCACATGACTTGGTTTATGAGTTTTGATTGGTTCGGAGACTTGGCCCAGCTGACTCGGACAAGTCAGCTGATGGATTTCACACGATTACTCAGTATGAGTCATGAGTCGCGTGACGTGAGAGAATAAGTCAGGGAGGGTTAGGGTTGAGGGAAGAACCCCTATATCAGGGCACCCTCGGGGGATGGGATTTGGGTCACGAACCATCTCCTCTACACATCCGGCGATTGAAATCTCAACACCATCAGAATTTATCGTTAACATCCACCACCCCCGCACTCTTAGTGAGCTACACCCACACTATCCATAAGCTGCACCCCACCCCTCCCACGTTACTTCCCTTATCATGTCCTTGGGCCCTGGCATCCTTGCTTCTCGGGGTCGTTTGGATCTATCACCCCCTCGTTTCGCTGCCTCACTTAGTATCCGCACGGTCGGCAACACCCTCTTGCCCATGTTACAGACAGCTGGGACTACAGTTCGTAGTAGGAGAAAACCTTTCAACAGGCTACAGTCGATTTCTCTGTTCTCTTCATTACCTTTAGAGGCTGCCTAGTCAGACACGCACACTGTTACTAATAGTTTCCACTGTTATTGGGTGTACCCCTCCTCTCCCCCCTTCAGGTCTCGTCCCTTTGCTCGGTTACAGCTACAGTCCATTCACTCGGCTGGCACCTTACTGCCTTCACCGCCCTAGCGATTGCCACGGTCACGCCCCTCAATTATGCTCAGTCGTCGTATTGCACTGCCTTGGTGGCGGATGTCAACGCCTTGGGTTCTCGAGTAATGTTTTGCAACGCCACAATGGTTTTAGTGGCCCCTGGACCCCCTTTGTTCTTCTTTCATTGTCGGTTACTTAGGGTTTCGTAAGTGGTTTATCAATTATTTACTTTGTTGATATCTACGGCAAGGATTTTCCTGTTGATTCCTCCACATGTATTTATTTGATGTTTCTTATTCCGCCCCATTAGTAGGAGTATGATTTCTTATTTTGCGTGGCTGGTGTGCAGTTGGTCTCGGACCAGAGAGACTTGGGTTGATCGCTTTTTCCCTGGTGCCGGGGTGGATAAAAGATAGGGGATAGGGTTTTTTCTTTACCATAGTTAGCGCTACACATAGTCTTGCTTCCCAGTAGTTGATTAATACAAAGCACATGATATCAAGAAAAAGAAAAAGAAAAAAAGAAAAGGCATGGGATTTGGGTCATGAACGATCTTCTCTACACACCCGGCGATTGAAATCTCAACACCATGAGACTTCATCATTAACACCCACCCCCTCTCCCCTCTGATTCCCTTCTGATCTTCCTGTTGCTTTGGTAGCCTCGTTGTACGGGGTTATACCGTTACTTTCCCCTCCTTTCTCCGCACTTGTTTCGCTGCCTCCCTTAACATTTGCACAATCGGCAACCCCTTTCTTTCGTCAATGGGTCAGTCGTAGTCTCGGGTTATCGTCCAAGTAGTGGCCCCAGTGGCTCTGCTCCCTGGTATTGCACTATCTCCTTGTATCACTCTTCGGTACGGTCGGCATCGTCGAAATGTTCTGATCTTATTTCTGTTCTCCCTCCCTCGTACTTCTATTTGATTGGGCACACCCCTCCCTCCACTCTCTTGATCTTCGTCCCGTGTCTCGGTTACCGCCAAGAACACCCCCCACCCAGCTTGGTCGCTCTGGCGTCTGGCCATGATCCACCACGCTTCCTCTAAGCACTCGTGGACTCCCTCTGTCTTACCTGCCACACATTCTACCATCAGCCCCGTGATCTGGTCTATATGGCCCTGGTACCATTACCCTCGAGTATGGTTGTGTTCCATGATGCTTGCAGTTCGGGATCGTTAAAGACCTTCGTGGCGGATGGGCTTTCTATGGGGCTTCTTCTACAAATTTGGATTTTTTTGGTTTTTCTCAGTATTCGGTTTTTGTTGGGTTTTCAGTAGATGCTTTCTTTTGGTTGCGAGTTCCAGGTATATTTTGTTTGTAGTTGTCAGCGCCAGGGCGCTTGGGGCGGGTTTTAGACCAGGGGTTTTTTCTCCCACTGTTTCCACCGCCTCCATGATGGGTTGGACTGGGTGGAAGTTTGTTGCGGCCATAACCTTCGCGGTTACATGCTATTTTTGTCCGTAGTGCTTCGGCCTTCGGCCTCAGCTAGAAACAAAATTTAAAATATGATAGAAAAAAAGAAAAAAAAGAAAAAAAAGAAAAAAAAGAAAAAAAAGGCATGGGATTTGGGTCTGGCGGCCCACCCCTCCTGGTTTGACGAGAACCTCGACATAACGTGCCCCCGATGGGGAATCGAACCACAGTCCTTCCAGCACGCTATCCTCCCCTGCCCCACCTGATCAGGGGTTACGAACCTCCTGCTGAAAGAGGTTTCCTCCCTAGGGCACGATGCCACACTATGGTCCAAACCCTAACTTATATGAGCCCTAGGCGAATACATTACTGACACGAAAACTGGGTTCCCACCGGACATGATCTCCGACTATTTCCCTACCCCCTCTCGGTCCCCCCGCCCCCCCCCCGTAGAACGAACCACATCCTCTGTAAGAGTTTATTTTTCTTTTTAGTGGCTGTTGTTTGTTTGTATTTCTCCTTACGTATATATCTCCTTGCAAAAACCGCGGAATTTGGTTCGCATTAAGTCTTCCTTTTCTGTTATTTTCAGTTGAAAGGTAGGCAAATGGTTTTGGCCTAGGCTCGTACTTGCAGTCACCGAGGAGAATTAGGATTTAGGTTTCTTTTGTAGTTTTGTTTTTATTTATAGATTTTGTTCTTTCCATAGCTAGTGCTGCACGAAGCTTCTTGTACCTAATACCAATGAATGTATGATATAAAAAAAAGAAAGAAAAAAAAAGGCATGGCCCGGGGATTTGGGTTCTTCACGCAACCATCTAAGTTCCTTCATACACTATACTTTGAATACAAAGATCTTTATCTACCACGCCTTCGGGAATCAAGACACGACGGTCTTATATGAGCCTGGCGATCAACGTTGCTAGATAGGAGTCAACGGACTTAGCTATCGCAACAGCTATCAGGCAAAGAAGAAGTGATCGTTAGGAAACTATCGGTTACCTGCTGCAAGTATTACTCGGAGAAGAGAGGAGTGTAACCGATCTTCAAGTTCACCCCATATGGATCAACAAGAGCTATATCAGGCACCTTCTGCCTCTTCGCGTAGTGTTTTACCCGGTCTGCTGAGATAACAAAAACAATATTAATATTTTTAATTGTCGATTGCAATGATCTTAAAAGGTGTTTGACCCCATAGAATTTTATCTCATGCTTCTTTGCAAGGGTAATTTGAAAATTACCATAGTTGCCTTATCACTCAAGGTTAGGCTATCGAGAGACTCATAGTAGGAGCAGTGGGGGAGGAAATATCGTGTAACATTTGCAGGGTCAATCCCTTGGCCATTGTGAATAGTGATCTCCTCAGCTAAAATATCCGCCATAGTAAAGAATTTTGAGTCGCTAGTTCACACCTAACGATTCAGATCATCACCTTTGGAGGGATGGAGTTCCTGATAGGAATCTCGTCTTCTTCAAAGTTGCCTCTCTTGCTTAACCAGTTGTGCACATATCCTTCAAAAAACCAACCAGCTCCACTTCGTAATTGATCCTGACTATAAAGGTGCCTGAAGAGTGCAAAGCACTCTTGCTACGATCACTGTTAAGCCGCCTGGTATACATGCTGGGCAACCCATCTTGTAACGATACGCATCCATCAGGACAATGTCGTATGGTGGTCCATGGTGGTCCTGAACGCTCCTGGTCCACCAAGGGGAGTTGTCGTTCCCGTGGTCCACCTGGTCCACACTGATCCACTCTGATCCACACTTTTTAAAAATTTTCCGAACTTCTGGACCACAGTGGATCAGGTTCAACCAGGAGGACCAGGAGGACCATAACCCCCCTTGGTGGACCAGGAGTGGCATTTACATTTTGCTGATGTCTTATAGGATAACCCGTGGTCAGTAGGATCCATAAAGGCCATCTTATAGGACACCTCCTGCTGAACACTCTTCTGAGTCAACTCCCAACCTCCTTTATTAATGTATCCCTCAATTTCACGATCTATCTGCCCAAGGTAGGTCTCCAGAGTGTCATCATAGGTTTCATTCATTTCCACATTGATTGTCTGCAAGCATATCCGTGCAACAGGGCTCAAACATACGAAAGTTGTATAAAGTTTCTCAATTAGTATTTGGGTTGGGGGAACCTGAACTCCAAGACTATACCCAACTCAGTTATTTTCTTCATTTCATAAAAAATAGCAAAGGAATTAGTAGCAGTCATACGTGTAAGGGGCAAAGATCTCACTCCATTTCCAAGTAGTCATATAGTACACCCCTATATTGCGATTCTTCTCCCACTGTCTGGATTTTTTAACCATTAGCGGTGAAGCGGCAAGAAATATGAACCAGTGGAAAATAGGCCTGTACCACTTGGGATTCTCTAGCAGTTCATCGGTCAATACCCAAATTTGCTGCTTCTTCTCTTCTGGAAGAGAAAATAGAGCCTTGGCAGAGATTTCCTCGCCATGCTTATCTTGGTCAAAGATGAAACAGGTGTCATCATCGATACGGTATACAGTAGGCCTTTGCTTGAGAAGTCAATAGACAAGGAGATATGAGAGGAAAACAGTTTTCCCTTGAACTTTGTTAGACAACTCAAAGGACAAAAAAAGGTTATTCGAATATCACATACCTAAACCTGGTTGGCCCGAAACTTTATAATCTAATATGCTTGCTACCGATGGTCTTCCAGTATGAATACTGATATTGGACCATTTACGAGTTTCCGCACCTTTCAGGACACGGCGAATATGATCATATTCATGAAGGACAAGCACTTTCTCTCTCCCACATGGAAGATCTGCTCTGACCTGAAGAATCTTGATGACCATCTCCGTCCTCTTTGTTACTAATCCTGGTAGTGGATAGCCGTCTTGTAGACTAATTTTATATCTACGTCAAACACCATAGCTGGCGTGAGGTATGTCAATCTTCAGTTCCCTGATCACTAGTTGTTGTTCTAACCACAGCTGATTGTAAAGGTCTTCCATTGCGGATTTCAGAGAAAGGAAGGAAATGAAAGATAGTCTTTGAAGTTTCAGGAAGAAGTCCTGGCGCAGAATGAGAGTGGATGGAGGATGTACTCTGTGCAAGGGAAGCTTCCGATAAGTACCGCTAGGGACGCTGCCGTGAGGCCAACGTCGAGTGAAGAAACCGGGACTGAGCTAAAGGAAAAAGATGTGTTCGTATTCGAACTAGCTAATGATGATGATAGATGATAGTCTAGTGTGTAGAGAGAAAAAAGGAACCAGCTAGATACAGAGCTTGTGTGGTCACCCCAGGGTGGACCACACAGCACACAAACCCTGGATATGCCAGTCCCCACAACCGTTCTCTCGACTATGCCCTAAACCCATAATGGAGTTACTCCATCAATGTGGTCATGCATCATATTCAAAACCGCATTTTGCCATGTATTGCCACGTACTCACACACACTCCCACGTAGTTCTAAAAACATTGACCACAACTACATCTTTTTTCAGCACGCATGACGAAGCTCTTCCATTTTCAAATCTTTAATCCCCCGATTTTTTTTACTGATAAAATTCTCTTAGGTACCAATAGTTGCCACCTCGCTTCAGGAACCCCTCCTCCTAGCCAAACATTACATTAGCTTGTTCATATAGCTAGACAATTCATGTAAATTAAATCTCAGAAAGAATGACTCAAGGCTAAAAAACAAAACAAGTACCAGAGTCCAAGATAGTCATAGACTCTCAGTTAGCTGCTTGTATTTCAATCATTAAAAGAGCTGAAATTCTAGTCTTGATTCGTATAATAAAAGGGGGATTGCTCCGATGTTATCTTTTACAGTCCATGGTGACTAAGCGACTGCAGGGTTGACTCTACATGCTTCAGATTGGAGAAATAGATGCGTAATACCCACATCGTATCTCTAACATGACTGAAGTAGCCAACCAGAATTAACGCAGCCCTTGAATTGGAGTTCCCAATGTCAATATTGAATGTAGGATGCCGATTGGGCGAGACGAGCTGAGAGCAGCCTTGGAGTTCGTACATCACATGAGCATTACTTGAATTATCACTAACATGGGACAATAGAATTATTTGGCAAAATCGTTTTTATTTAGAAAATGTAAATTCTGAGCTGTAATTTCTAGTTTCGTGCGCTGAATGGATACGGCTTATGTGGGGTGGTAACTCGAAATTTGTGTATTTTTAAATAAAAATAGTTTCCAAATTACTCTAATGGAACTGACTCTTCTCCATGTCTCCATGTATGGTAGATGGTTATTCAACATAGGCTTCTCCTTATCCAGTCATACTTGACTATACATTGCTCGGATATTTCTATTCTTCATTAACAAAATGAACCGAAAGTCAACGAAAACACATGTTAGGCTGGAACAACCTATTGCCAATTGGGCAAAGCCCGCCGAGTCTCTCCCGGGAGTCGGAGGGAAAAAAAACTTTACCTGGCGGCCTCCTTGCCCGGAGGTCATCCCTTCGTTGGTATTTACGGAAAGAAGCTAGTGTTGCACTTAACTCAGCTGAATAAGGTGTTAGCTATAAGCAGAATGGTATCCGGGAAGGATGACAAAGAGTTTTGGGTGAAAACAGGGAGTTGACTAGATTGGAATGTGTAGCACTAACTTATTTGGTAATTGGGAGAGAATATACGCGGAATTTCTTCTTTATATCATGGCAATACTGAGTGATACTGATTTTGTTGTATTCTGAGCACTGCACTACCTCCAGTGGGCAAGGTATTTCCTGTCGCAATTATGAAAATGAGTTAGTGCTACACATTTCAATGGCGTTTAATTCCCCATTTCTTTTGGGCTTGGTTTGTTCGTTCAGTCCTTCCTTTATCGCATGGTGTGTTTCCTAGTGTGTTGAGAGAGTGGTTAATCATGCGTTGCTCTTTGCGCTACGGCACGCTAATTTTCCTTAAAATTCGGAGTACGAACGAAGGGATAGTATATAGAGCCACCACTCTCCTAGAAGTGGAAACCTTCACGCTCGCTACAACTCCCGTTCTCCTCTCCCAGCTCCCTACAGCTCGCGCTGCTTGTTTTTTCCCACCCACCACTCCCGAAACACATACAGCACCCCCATTGTCATCTTGGGATATATCGGTCGCAACGATCCCAAGCGACAAGAGTAGCGACATCATCCCCGTACTTTACAGCTCCACTTCCACACATAAGAGATTATTCTAACAGTATTAAATTTGTCGGAAATATCGTATGCGAGTGAGCTATTGAACAGAAAGTAAAGACTTTACAGGATGTGAGAAGAAAAGTATGTTTGTGGAAAAAGGATCAGAATTGCCCGATCTCTCTTTTTAATTGCTACCTGGGTGCTGGGCAATGGTACTTAGCCTGGAGAGGTATCTATATACAGTGCCAATGATATGAGTTCCCACAATGCTTAGAGTGAGAAGCTTAGTAAACATACAAAGCGGGAGTGCTGGTTAAGCCTATAATGGGCCCAAGCCTTGTCTATCATACAATCCCAATAATATCACGCCTTAGCTCAGGGGGAAACCCTGGTTCAGGTGCTAGCCGACTAGCGGGCTGCGAAACGAGTGATATCTGGTGAATATCAATGGCCTTACGACTTCAACAGACCACGAAAACCAGAGCTAAGCTGAAGATAGCAAAGAAATAGGAACCTACAAAAATGTCCCTTCTATGATGTTCAGACTATGAACCATGCGGTACCGGATGAATCACAAGGAATGTTGGGGAAGAGGCTTGGGCTCCGGTTACCCTGCCTAAGATACATTACCGTGATACTAAACAAAACTAACGCGAGGGACACGCTACGGGGCACATTACCCGAAACCTCTTTCGGCCCACGACTGTTATTGGTGGCGTACTTAAGCTGCGGGGAGGAAATAAACTCTGAGTGGAGATTCATACTTCCGTCACATTGAAGCCATTTTTCCAACAGTATTTTTTCAAAACACCCGAGTGATATCACATGAAGGGGAGAGAGCCTACCATTTTTGCTCCGGCTATCCATCTAAGCTAAAGAAAAACATATCATACATAGAGTTTATGTAGAAATATAATTATGCCCTACCCCACATTCCCACTGGCGAGCCACCCACCCACCCTCGAAATCTCCCTGCTCGGAGCTCGTAGATTCCAGTGATCCTTCTGCTTTGCTCCCCCATCTATAGCTCTTCGGTAACAACGCTTTCGAAAACGACCAAAATTTTCGACAGAGACTTCTCTTTTCCCTTTCGATACTACTTGTTATTTTAGTTCTTTTCTCTCTCTCTACTTCCATCGGGCGCTTTTCTTGTCTCTTCCGCTTGGGATAGAAAGTCGTCGGTTTCTTAAGAGCATATTTTGTTATGATAAGCACTCCGATTAGGCGCCTTCCTACTCGGTCCCCGCGCGCTCCAAGTATCGGATCATCGATGGATTACTTTTCTCAATCAAAAATAGCCGGCCAATATTCACAGAAGGCCCGAAAAAGAGCCGCGAAACGTAGGGACCCCGCAGCCTCCTCTTCCCGCTCCCTGAGCCCGCCGAATATAAAGCGAATACTAGCAGTCACTCAAGCCGGCTCCAGGATTCCCGCTTCCGTTCGGGAGGATTTCTTAAACAGCGCACCAGCCATCTTCACCCCCGCCGGCCCCATCACTTATCGTATGTCGTGCTGGTTTCCAGGTAAGCTTGTTGGGGGGATACTAGTTCCCGATCCTACTGCCATAGCGGAGGTGGTTACTGGTACCACGGAAGCTCCTGAAATGGGACCTATTCCTGATCCTAGCGTCACCCCAGAAGACAAAACATTCATCCGATCCCTAGTGATAGTAGCAGTACCACAGGTCAAATTGGCATTTCCACTGGTGTTGCCATACCTTCGGCATTGCTCGGGAGTGGCGTTAGTCAATAGCCATTGCCCTGTGTGCCTGAGTTACATAAACCGAGCTATGTCTGGTATAGGTGACGTTTGTGTGGCCTTGCCGGTAGCCAACGACGCTGAGATCTCTCCCTTCATTCAGGAACTGAAGGACTTCGATGTAATTAAAGCTGCTACACCGAATACGCTTGCGATCGGCCAAACCCAGGACACTGTTGCTTTGCTGAAGGTTCCCGACAATGCCTCAACTGCCGAGGTTAATACTGTCGCTGAGAATACCCAACTGCAGACCTCATTCTATCCATCAACTCCCACTAGTGTTTGGGCTACGCCAGAGGAAACCATCAGCGGTGCTGGCTCTTCAGCTCCCGTGGAGAATTCAGTCAGGTCTTCCTCGCCAGATGCGTCACCGGTTGGGTTAGAACCAAAGGAGTGTATTAGCGAGCGGGCCGCATCCGCCGGAGCTCGCTCGGAAGAAAACCAACAGCGAACTCCTCCACCGAGCACCGAAAACCCCCAGCCTATAGATCCGACAGTGGCTCCCCGCGAAGTAGGCATCCTCTAATCCACCATACATCACCTCTGCCGTCGACGACGTGATGTATATGGTCAACAACCTCCTTCAATGTGCCCTTCATACCTCCCAACGGGCGCTCGTCAGCAACACAATTTCCACCGTCGGCCGAGTTCTACGCTCAGACTTCGTCAGCATGATCCAGCACAAAATTCAAGTGGAGAGCTACGGTAAATCCTCCTCCGGCATTCGGGGGGGTCCAGTCACAGACGACAAAATCCTCAACTTCCTAACCCTCCTCAACAACCAAGACGTAGCATTAGACTACACCCACCAGCTAATCAGCACTTTTGTCAACGCCTCATCAGATATTCCCCGGGCAGACAGAGATCCAGGAATGGACGCCAGCAGCGACAGTGCAGTACTATTAGAAGACCTCTATCCCTTCCAAACCAGACTAGCAATTGTCCGTGACGCCTTGACAGGGATAGAAGCCGCCTTCAAAAGAAAATCCGGGGAACTAACCGACGACGGGATAATGGTATTCCTCATCAAAGTTGTCAAACCGAAACTCCGGCCACTCCTAGCAGAGGCGTTCCGCGACGTAGAATACCTCATGTCACTCACTAGAAGGCGATGGAAACGCATACTCCAACTCAGACCCAGTCTACTAGGACGAGCAAGAGGGGATAAGCCCCGAATCAAGTGACGAGCTCGTAAAACTACGCTTTCAGGGAGGTTGGGGTGCGCTGATGGCACTATACAAACGAATGCTTACAGGGAAAGTTTTCAAAAGTTGCTTAATATTGTACTATGGCCAGCTACCTTTCCAAGCTCTTAGCGAAGCGAAGGGGATATGCTAGAAGGATCAGTGAATTAGGGGCTATCACATTAGAGAGTGATGTTGTAGGTGTCGTGGATGTTGTAGTTAGGGGCAGGTTGTATGGAGTTCGGGATGCGCTTGCTAGGTGTTCGCAGATTTGTCCAACAGTCAATAAACTCGGCGATTTTTAAAGTATCCGGAATCTTGGCACTGATTTGTATGAGTCTTGGCGCCAAGCTGTCCGAATATTAAAAAAACCTCCGAGTAGAGGTGGATGAGGTGGGGATTTGCTCACAGAGGCGGGTGGTGGTGGGGAGGATGGGGATGGAGTCGAGTGGGTGTTGGAGGTTGAGGAGAGAAGAAGAGCTGGGGGAGAAAAAGAAACACCAACCCAGTTTCACCCCATAATATTACCACAATGCTAATCCTATAGAACAAAGAAAAGAGCCGCAAGTAATTTCCCTCTCTCCCTCCCCCCAAAAAAGAAGACACCCCCACCCTTTCCCCAGAAGCTCCACGCCCCCTACCCAAGCCTCTGAAACAACCGACTCTTTCTCCTCCCTACCCAAAACTCCGAACCTCATCCAACCCAGGCACTACCCACCCACCGCGAATTAGTGTCTCCATTTTCCAGGCAAGGGGCTTGCTTTATATACCCGCATGAGTGGGTTTCCTATCAAGCGCCGGTAGTCTACAACGTGCTTGTTATGGCAATATCATTTCTTCTCGCACCCATAATCACTGGCTGCTTCCTTAGTCATCAAAGTTTGGTGATACAGTGAAACCTCCGATAATTCCAGCAGGTAGGGAGTAGCACAAAGCTAGAAATAAGGGGTTTATGCTCAACACCCCAAGGCAGGTACCCAGTACAGCTGCGGGGTTCATCGTGTTTGAACCGGTTAGGAGGAAGTTTGGGGATGCCGGGGGGCCGGGGGGCCGGGGGGCCGATTGCTATTGAGTAGGAGAATTCTATAATCCTGTTGGCGTAAGCGGAAGTCTTTTGTGGACGATGTTTGGTGGGAATGTTTGCATATGATAGATGCGTGCCGGGTTTACTTACTCTACTCTTGCTTGAGGGGTGCTAGATTCCATGTGATAGACCTTTAGATAGCCTTCCCCATTTTTGCCTCTCTTCCTTAGTGTTTCCTCCGTCACCTTTGGGAAGTGGACCAACCCATGATAGGGTAGATACCTCCCTCTGCAAGAACACCTTACAATTGATCTTCTCACACTGGTTTCTGATTGGAGTCCGGTAAAAAAAATATTAAAAAAGAAAAAAGAAAGCCTGCTTCCCTTGTTTGAAAATGTCGAGTTCCCAAAGTTCAGGTCCCTTCGCCGCCAACAAATCTACTACAAACTCTTCCTTTTCTACACCACCTACCCAAGCACTGGCGATAGGATCGTCTGGGAGCGATACATAAAGACCTACCGGGGAGGAGGCCCTACCTTCGGATCTAACCTTTCTTCCAGAAATAATTTAGCCTCTCCGAGAAGTGGCAAAGCGGGTCGCACGAACAATCAAAATCGACGCAAACTGAGTGCCACAGCTTCCGAAGAAATTAGTGCTGAGTGTTAGATACATCGCCGTTACTCACCTCCCTCACCTCCCTCCAACCTTTTCTCCCTTTCATTCTGCCCTACTACACAGCTATGATAGTCAGTTAGAATTAACATATAATGCTACACTGCGAATTAGGGCACGATCGGGGCACGCAATAGACGCAAGGATGCGAGTACTTCGATCACCCACCTTATGAGTTGGAATGTTTCAGCCATCGCCTCCCGAAGCTCAGATACTTACCGTTGGCATGATAACCGCCGTTATCCGACTTATGGAATGGGCTCAGGTTACCGCGAGGTGGTCAAAGCTCGGTAAGATTTTTGTGGTCGGATTGCTTCCATTGATCGGTGATAGACTGACAAGCTGAAAAGCTACGTCAATGCCAATTATCGGCTGCGCCGGCGGGGATCTCGGCTTTCTCTTGGGCTTCTTTGGCAGCGAGTCTTTTTCGCTTAGAGGTTTCTCGTTCGCATTCAGCTACTTTTGTGTTTTCGTTTTCTTCGTCTTCTTGGCGCGACATCTCCTGGGCGAGTGAAAGTTCGGCTTCGTCTTCAGATTCTTCAGTGGCCGATCTCCCGTCCACCCCTTGTTTTTCCAGAATTCCGCCCTCGCCCACGGCTGAATCTTTCTTCGTCGCCCCTAGAGGTCGCTCCGGCTTAGGCTGCGAGTTCAGCTTTTACTTCTACCATTCTCTCTTGAGCCGTCTTATTTTCTTTCTTGATCTTGGTATTGGTAGTTATTGTCGCAACAGTACTTTGAAATCCCGCCTGTGTCTTCATACTAATTGCTGCCCTTTTTGCAGCAATAGTCGCCACCCGCTTTTTGGCCACTACAGCTTGTTTCTCTGCCACCGCAATTATCTTGGCCTCCGCCGACTCTTCCCTCATAGCCACCGCGGCCTCCAACCTCTCCCGCGCGTTCTCCCGTTCCATCTTCTCCTTTTCCCACTTCATTCGAAGTTTAACTTGAGTTTTAGTCACTGCACCTGGCCGGTACCCGCCAGCATCCGCCGCCCTTTGTGCCTCGGCCAGCTCTGCTGTGATCTTGTTCACTAAAGCTTGGTGATTCGCAGCCCTAGTTGCGGCGGCTTTTTTTGCCACAGCCAATCGGGCCTCGACTTTCTCCGCCGCCGTTCTCGCGGCAGATTTAGTCTTTGCCCCTAGTTGGTGGATCCTCTCACCGGATTGGTCGTCACTGCCGTCACCCGCGCTAGGGGAATCCGAGGCGTCCGAGTCCGATTCATAGGCATTCCAGCTCGGCTTATGTAGAGTTGGCCGCCGACGTTCCTGCACCGTTGACGCTTTGGTCGTGAGACGCACTCTCTTACTTGATCTTGTATTGGTAGGTGTCTTTGGTGGTGAGGCCTTGGAGGGACCAGTTATTTCGTGAAGGACCTCTTCTCTCCCGCGTTTACTGGAAACTCTTAATTTAGTACCCGCTGGTGGAATCGCCGTCTCCCTAAGAATTCTTCTCTCCTCCCCATATCCCACCGTCCCTGCTCTGCCAGCGCGTTTCTTCGATGGCCAGGAGATGCGCGCTTTTCCTTCGAGAAGCTTACGGCGCCTCCTTTTGGGCGAATATATCTCTGCCGGGCGGATGGCCAAATAGCGCGGAATGTCCTCTTCCATATATTGCACCCGCGCCCTCATGACCTCTTGGCGTTCCTCTAGCTTTCTTACCTCTAGCCTAGCCTGTTCCTCGTAGCGCTCTATTCTAGCCCGCTTCGCAGCCGCTAGCTCTTAGCAGTTGGCATGACTACTGGGGGAAGCTGTGCCTCTCGGTAGCGAGTGATTTCAGCATTCCCGGTCTGCTCTAGAGATTGTTCCACTTCTTCCGGTATCTCGCGCCTAAGGGGTATATCGTCATGTTCGGAGATCCGCCCTGTGAAGATCTTGATTGTGGTGGGGCTTCCGTTGTTTAAGATGTGCACAACTAGGCTGGCTGTTCTTGCGGTCAAGGGTTGGTTGTTGGTGTATCATGAGCCGCCCTAGGATGAGATATGGGATGTTGTATATGGCTGGGCAGTTTGGGGGGTCGCCCCGGGGGTGGAGGTGGTTGTGGGGGTTTTTGGGGTCTGGGGGAGCTAGTCAGGCATTGGATCTTGCGTTGTGGGAGGCGTTAGCGGCAACTATGAAAGTGGGGGGACAGGTGGGGGAAAACGGGGGTTGTGTTAGGATTGGTGCTATTGGAGATGATCACTGAATAGCCGATAATAAAGGTACTGTAATAAGATTGTGTAGAATTCGGGAGTCTTGGCCTTTTCTCAAAAATTTCTCGCCTCAAGGGTTTGTCTGACGAGTGATATATGATATACTTACAACAATGTCGGACTCCAGGAAGGATACAAGCCAAATTAGACTGATTCCATCACCGACGCTAAATCCACTGTGTGCCCACCACCTAACCCCACGAAAACAGCCAGCGCCAGTAAGAGCAAATATCAGCAATCCCCCCCAAATATTAGGCTTCCATGATTCAAGTCTCCTTCTCATCCGAGTAAATCCCAACCCTAGCCTTTCCTTCTTTATGAATGTAACCCCTAAACATCCCCCCACAATTCATGGCCATAACCACATTCCCTTCTCATCCAACCC
>Ga0307507_10005569_pt1 | contig 20554 bp, 21 predicted proteins | sample 7_EM_MG_FD_207223 | JGI IMG/M metagenome (GOLD analysis project Ga0307507, IMG submission 207223) | Populus trichocarpa ectomycorrhiza microbial communities from riparian zone in the Pacific Northwest, United States - 7_EM | ecosystem: Host-associated > Plants > Roots > Unclassified | place...
ACCAGTATTTGCCTCACAAATCCCCATCACCTAATCACTGCGGTAGCGGTATTCTGCGTTAAAAGGGTTGAGAATGTTAACTTGCTTTACGGTTTTACCTGGGTTCGGCATTCACAGAAGCAGTAAACTTGCCATGACTTCACCCATTGCTCGCAGTCCGACCAAGACTGAGCGAGTGCCAAGTGGGGGATAGATTGTTACTACAATGGAGGATGTGTAAGATAAAAAATTTCCAGAACATAACGTAGCTTGTGGAAGCTGCCCCTTCGTATTCGCGACACTATATAGTAAATTCCAGAAGTAAAACAGGAGTTTTAACTACCGTAGAAACTGAAATACAAGAGAAATGTGCTAAGTGGTTGAAATAAGCTTAGCCGGTAAAAAAAGGGGCAATGTCGCAAGCAGTGAGGTTATGACTGGTTTGAGACATCTGCTTTGACCTTCAAATTCAACCTCATGTCATTGCTTTCAGACTCACAATATCCTCAGTAGAATAAACAATTAATAAATATCATAGGAGTCATAGAGAATGTAAATAAATAAAAAAATATAAACAATGTAGATACTGTACTACTCTTACATGAAAATAAAATACAAGTACAATACTTCGAATAGTGAGAACTCAAATAGCATAATCAATTACCTCTCAGATATCATCACACTAAATGGCCTGACGAAGCCAGCGAAGCAAGGGCAGTGCACGCTCCAAAGTTACAGTAATCCTTCCAGAGCTTGCACCGGACAGGTTCTATGCCCCACCACGACAGAAGCCTGGACCGAAGGGAAAGCCATTGAGCATAAGGCCCCGGACAGCCCGACAAAGGGTGCAGAATCCTTGCAAGTCCTATACGATCTACTATAAGCTGAGAGTGTTTTCCTGGCTGCAGACAGCTTCAATTCCCTTGGGGCCAACCAAGTTCCGGCAGCCTACATTGAAGGAGGCGGCGGTATGATTAAAGATTCCACTTGGAAACATAGGGCAATGGCAAAAGGAGGAATTGGCTGGGAATTTCCTAGACGCGTCAGCAATGGCTGGTAGATTGGGAGGAGGGGGAAGAAGAAGGAAATGAGTGGATATGGAGAGAAAGTTATATGATAGCTTTCGACAACGTCGAGCAGAGAGAAGTGTCATGCGCCAGAGTTGGTTTCGCCAAAATGCAAAGCAACTCTTTGTCGAAACCTATTCGGGAACACTAGTTAGCCAATTTTGTTTTTCAAATAGATGGTTTCAGGGTTTCATATCTTGGCATAGGATAACTCTTTGTGCAATAACTAATAAGGCTAGCCAGCTGCCTCCAGACTATATTGAGGCGTTACTAAATTGGATGAAATTCAATCGAAGCAGCTCACAACTGCGACCAAGAAACCCCTCCACCCTTCCCTCCACCCTAGCAGAAATTGGCCATTACAGATTGAGCAATATCTGTAACATGGACCAAACTCCGCTCCCCTTTGAGTATCTCAGTGGCTGGACCTATAACCAGCAAGGGGAAAACATGATTTGGATACAGGGAGATCAGCAGTCTGGTTGGGACAAGCGATAGGTAACAATTCAACTGACCATTTTTGCTGATGCTGTCCCCCGTGTTAAACCCTAATATTTTTCCACGGACAGGGAGTGGGTACCACTGTCATGGCCGAGAAAGCCCTGTATGACCCTCAGGTTGTTGTCAAGTTCAACCCGAAAGTATACGCCAATTCACCCAATGTTGTTGAATGCCTTGATGAGCAGGTCATTCCCGTGCTGGGGGGACGGCCAACTCTCATGGCACTCGACATGTTTCGTAGTCACAAAACGGATGAAGGTTTGGATATCATGCAAGCGCACGATATTACACTTAGTGTAATCCCAGGTGGCTGTACAAGCATGGTTGGGCCCCTGGATGTATCGATTAACCGGCTCTTTAAATATATTCTGAAGGTAGGTATTATTGAAGTCAATTACCACAATTAAAGAGGGGAGGTGCTTATCGATCTAATTACTAACCTGGTCTCCGAGTAGGAGATCCTCGAAGAAAAGATTGAAGAGGTTGAGGTAGAGGAGAAGTGGGCTCTATCTGGGGGAGGTCAGCTATCAGGAAGCATGGTGGGAAGGTGGAGGGTTCTCTGCACCTGGGCGGTCGGTGAAGCCTGGGAAAGGTTCACGACAAACAGTTCCCATGTGGTTGAGCGAGCTTTCACCACCGTCAGTCTCTTACTTCTGATCAATGGAAGTAGAGATTCCGAAATCTGCATCAAGGGTCTTTTGACTGCCTTGTTCGTGGAGGCCGTAAAGGACTAGGTGGAGGGGGTAATGGTGGCTGGGGGTTGTTGAAGATCATGCCCAAGGGGAAGAGGAAGGAGACGATTCACCGGAGTTGAATATTGTGGATGATGAGCTGGATGGTGATTATTTCATAGGTGAAACCGATTGAAAAACCAAAATATATTTTTAAACTTTATATGTCTCATATTTCGTAATTTACATTGATGTGAGCATCCTAGCCTCTTGGCATCACTCATCTTAATACGACCTCCAAGCACATTTCTCTTCTATTTTAGTTGTTACGATAGTGGGCCACCCCAGATAGCTCTCTACTGAGCTGGTCCTTGTTCTCGCCGTCTGGATGGCTTTGGCGTCGTGTAATCGAAGACTAGGGCTAGGGCAGCCAGGGGACTTGGAGGGCTAACTTTATCTCACTATTCGGACCCTTTTTCCCGTTCTAAGATAATTAGTATCATACTACTTGCCTATTCCAAAAGTATCCGGATGCCTTGACCCTAAGGGGTCGCAATTTATACCTCAAGACGCAAATCTTAGCGGTAAGTCATCCGGACACTTTTTAGAATGGGTAGCTAATACCACGTCGCCCCCACATTCGTTTCCCCCTCAAATTCGGATTCTAGACTACTCAGGTCAGCTACCAACCATAGAAGTCTGAAACGATAGCCCGGTAGTGAATACCCAATAACGCCGCAACTAAAACCCTCTAACAGATTCTAAAATGAGAGGGGAGTGTGCAGAGAAGTTCACATTGGATGGCAATACGGGGGGGGGGATCAGAAGGGGTAGGTGAGAAAACAAAAAGAAAAGCACGAATCACATACCCAGTCCACCAGCAGCTCTATATCAAATCTCCTGCAAATGTTTCCACTTATCCGTCCCCGTATCTACAAACCCTCAACACCAGAATTGTCAACATAAGAGATGCAAAATACCCTACAACCAAGGTACTAGATGGTTGGCAAGGTCACAGCTGAACAGGACTTAGAGTCTTTCTGTCCTGCAAATATATATTTGACGCTCATTCATTTAGCTAAAGGGGTAGTGATGTAGAGTGTTTTCTACCATATTATCACTCCTTCTATAGCCCTGGGTTAGTCTCCAATCTGCGAGCCCAGAATCCCAATCTGAGGGAGAGACGAAGTTGGGGGCGACCCGATAGTAGAGTTTCCGATTGATAAACAAACGGGTTACAGCGGCAAGGCGCGGCTAGATTTTCCTCAACCACAACAGCCCACTCCGACAATAGTAGACAAGCAAGTAATGGATTTTAGTATAATGCAATCAAAGGATATCGATAAAAAGGGGAGAAAAGGGCCCCAAAAGTAGTTGTATTATAGATATACGTCAAGATGAAAAGAATGAAAATACCTTCACTTACAGAAGTTGTTGTCTTGGTATTTAATGGTAGGTTCGAGCGTATTTTGAAGATTCAAGTATGATACTACCTATTGATTAAATCAAGCAACACTTTTTCCCATCTTTATAGCAAAGCCCTTTCAACCCCATCCTTTGCCGCCTGACCCTGATCTGTACTCGGGTATGTCTATAAAGATCGGAAACTAAGGGTGGCAAAACAGGGATAAGGAGGATCGGGAGATAAGGTTGTCTGGAAAGAATAGCACTGTTGCTAGACAGCTTAAAAAGGAACTTGTTGCATTAAGGGAGAGGAAAGGATTCTAGATTCTTAGTGAAAGTTTAGCGCATACTCGGGATGAGCCAAATCACGCTTTTTATTGATATTTCTTTTTAAGTCCTCAACAACACCTGCCTACGATCTTCTGACTCGATCATTTGCTCTGGCTATATCTCCACTTCCTGATAACATGAAGGTTGCGCTTCCCCAGCTATAGGCACGAAAGCCTTTCTTAGAATAGAAAATGCTTGCTGCTGAGATTCTCGCTGGAATTGCACGTGGCCCTGATCAAGGTGTAGCTCGTTCCTGGCTATCCTCCGAAGATGGATTTGCACTTAGCTTCCTGCGGCTTGTCTGTTTGTTGCGTCCTCATGGGACCCCAATGCATCCCTGTTAGTGAGCTAATATCTAAATACGCTTGCTTAGGGTTACCGGCCAGGTTCGCAAGCTCTCCATTAATTGGAGGGTTTGGATTCGCTGCATGGCCAGCCAAGAGGTGTTCGTTATTCATGAAATTTAATAGTACTCATACTAGGGAATTAAAAAGTCTTTACTAAGTATACTTCTACATAAGACCGCGAGTGTGAATAAAATACGATAGGAAGGGAGAAATACTATAATGCAAACTCTGTAGAAAAAAAAAGGGATAAAGGTACTCATAGGATAAGAAATATATAAATAATGACTTAGAAGACTTAGATAGGAATACTATAGAGATAAGAATAATCAAGGTGATAACCATAAAAATAATAATACTCATACAATAATAATACTACTAGTATAGAAATAAATAGAAATGCTCAAAACCATGTATAGCTATAATTGGCTACTAAAAGTGTAGAAATCTGTTCAGGTGTTAAAAGTGTAAGGTTTTGAATATCTTCTGAAGAAATATTTTGCCATCCCTAAAGTATGATGTTATGAAGATGAGAAAAAGTGGTTGGACATGGGTTCAGGTTCAAGATATGATGCTGTAGAAGGCATGAGATACCTTCAATCGAACTCATATCAGGAGAACTTGCAGGCCAAGGAAAAAGATAGTCCCCAAGGCCAACTTGAAACTCACTCATAGTATGCTGGGCAATAAGAGAATGGTGGGTGGGAGCATTATTCTGTTATATACAGATATACGCAGAATTTATGCTGCTAATAGAATAGAAGTACTACTACAAAGCATGTGAATGAGACTGAATGATATAATCAGTAGAGGTAGATTTATTAATCTTTCCCCAGTTAAGGGTATCCCAAATGACTAGAGCACTCTTCTGGTTTGGCAAATCGCTTCTCCAACTCTTATGGTTGTAAGACATAAAAGCTATAGAACGAACCAGTTTCCTACCTATACTTTACCAGGGCTATGGGTGTCAGTAACCCAAAAGGTTACAGTAATCACATCAAGGGAAAAAGCAAACTTGTTAGTCTAGATCACTTCCATGCGGTCCTTAGCAGGAAATCAAAGAAAACTTGAAGCTTACCCCATTCTCAATAGTGAGTTCGACCCTTGTCAGAAAGAAAGGGCTTGATTTGAACAATATCATGATAGTTTTCATATTCTGTACTTTCAAATATTATTCTTCATAAAATGTTCTCACCTAAGTGAATACTCTCAAGTTGGGCAAATTGAGTATATGTTAGGAGTCAGTTATGAGCCTGTGTTAGAGGTAGCCAGTACAGTAACTATAATACCGGGTTAGGCCTATACTCGAGTGTATTTGAAAATGGAGAATCTTGTCTAGGAAGACTCGTAATGTAGCGTAACTAAGTTACTCGTGTGGGATAGAAAAAATGTAATAGAGCGGCAGAGGTTTGGGTAATAACTTTTTATATTGATAAGATCTCTTCTCCAGTGATTAATAATTCTATTTAAGTGAGGGAGGCACTTCAATATTTACATTCCGCATCTGAGTGTTCGCAGACTACATGTTCTAACCATACTAACTAAGTATCGAACAGACAAGGTTCTCTGAACTCGTAAGTGCGAACACCTCCTGACCCTGACAACAGTTTGATCTCATGCTTACATTATAAAGATGTAGACAACCATATTATCGTAGGGGTGTGTCAGTCCCGTGGATAATAGACTAGTCTAGAGTAAACGTGGCCAACTAATGCCAACGTAATAATATCTCTTCACCGAACAGTATATGAAGTGGCCAACTTCAAAGGCGTGAGACCATTTGATGTGCGGGGGTCTGTCACTGTCCACCCATCAGGTTTCCAAACTTGCTTGTAATAGTGATTGCTCGAATAGCAATATATGCACACTATCTTATGTTCGTACTAACTGGTTATGAGCGGGCCCGGAGGACTCCGCTATGTGTTTCTTCTGGTTTCTTTAATACAAGATTTTTCTTAAGTATTGGTTCTGATTCCATCCGTCATCTTAGAGAACTCTCGTTCCTACCATGTCATCCTAAAACAGGAACGCGTACTGAAATCCCTCAGACATCTTTGCACTATTATCGCAATCGTTTATAACTTGTCGCATAATTATATTTAACTAATAATAACTATGACGTGGCTGTGAATCGAACATGTGACCTTATGGTCGGAGGCACGTAACTATCATCTTAAGCTAAACCGAGGTGTATGTATTTGGGTACTTGTATTCTAGTTGGTTTGCAGGGGTCTCTGCGTGAGTTTTGTGGATTGGATCTCCTGGCATGCCTAACATGAGCTCCCTTCTTCTAGATTTCGTCCTCAAATACCTTCTATGCAAATTTTGATATCCTTTTTGAAATCGAAGTAGTAGGGTAAAGAACCTCATGCATTTGCTTGGCAACATGAGCAAAACCTATTCCCTTCATTTAACCGCAGCCAGTCCGGGTATCTCAGGGTTCTGCCTATGAAACTCTTCTACCAACTCCTGAGCATTTCCTATCCCTTCTGGTGGTTCCCATGTATTCTCATCCTCCGCGTATCCTTTCCATTTAGCCAAGTTACAAAGTTCCTTGAACTTTCTGTTACGTCTTCCACCCTCCCTCGTGTAAGTGATAACCTCACTCTGCACAATTCTGTCTACCTCCCATTCGAGGTCTCCTTTGATATCCTCCGGGACGTGTGAGGGCAGCTCCCTTCCCTCGCATTCTGATACTCGGTCAGGTTCTAACAATGAGACATGAAATATTGGGTGGACTTTCCACCTCTACGATATTTCTAGTTTGAAAGCGGGTTCTCCGTTCTTCACTTCTAATACTTTAAACGGGCTGTGCATTTTCGGACTTAGCTTTTTGTCTGGCACTTGGTTCTCATGTTCATTGTGTTGAGTATTACCAAGTCTCTTACCTTAGGCTTAATATCTGGTTGCTGATGGGCTTTCCAATTGTAGTATCTTCTCATGTCCTCTTGAGTTTGTTCTAATGCTTTTTTGGCGCTTTAGTGAGTCGTCTGCAGCCAGTGCGCGTATAGTCTTGCTCCTCGATTTTGCGCTTCGTGCTCCTTCATCAACTCAGTTTGTGGATGGAAATTGTAGTTGGTGTAAAATGGTGACATTCCATGTTCGTTGGTGGCGGAGTAATTGTATGCATGTTCGGCTAGTGGTGGTAGCTGATACCAGTCGTCTTGGTCGTAATTGATGAAATTGCGTAGATATTCTTCCAATGTTTGGTTGGTCCTTTCCGTCTGGCCCTCCGTTTGGAGGTGATATGCAGTAGATATTTTGCTCTTAATGCCTAGTGATTTGCATAACGACTCCCAGAATTCCCCTGGAAATGTGGCGTTCATATCTGAGATGATTTCGGTGGGTAGACCGTGAAGTTTCCAGACTTTCCGTAAGAATGATTAGGCCACATCTTTCGTGGTCGCGTTCTCATTCAAACCAATAAAGTGTGACATTTTTGTGAACTGGTCGACAACTACTATGATCTGCATATGTGCTTGCAATTCCGGTAGGTGTGTGATGAAATCTATTGAGATGGAGGTCCATGCCACGAAGAGGATTTGGAGTGGTTGTAGCAACCCTTATTGTGCATGTCTTGGTGACTTATTGTGTTGGCATTTGTCACATGATCTTACGTAGTCATTTATCCATGCCTTAAGCCCCTTCCAGTAAAGGTGCCTTGTGACGATTTCAATATTCTTCTCCTGTCCAAAATGCCCTGCTATCTGTGAATTGTGATATTCTTTTGCGATGGTTGTTTGTAATTCTTCGTCGTCTGGGATGTATAGACGATTTTTATAGTAGAGTAGTCTATCCTTACTAATCTAGTTCTTTGGAAACTCTTTTCCTTCATCTTTGAATCTATCGAGCTCTCTTTTCTTTACCGTCCATTCTTGGTCTTTTTCGCTTGCCGTTACTATGTCGATATCAAGTCGGCTTTGAATACTTCATTTCTACTTGTGAAATAATAGCGCTTGACATTAAGACATGTTCGTGTCTTAGTCTGGAATGGTTTCCCATGTCTTCGGCGTCGAAGGATTCGTTGTTACTAAAGTTTGCTTGCAGAAAGCATACCATGGATTGGGCTTCTGTGACTGGTGTCGTATGTTTTAGAGGTATATTTGTACTTCCAAAACAACTGTCCGCTGGCTCCGTTATCTCCAACTTATCCACTTCCATCATGTCTGATGTGTTGATTTTTTCAATAATGAGCTGGGCGATTCGGTCTCCTGCTTGGATTCTGCAATCCACTTTATGGTTAATTATAATAACCTTTGTTTTGCCGGTATAGTCCGCATCGATGACACCTTAATTGATTGCTCTGCCTTTCTTACTTGGTAGAGGACTTCATAGGACAATTCGGACATAGGTTCCTTTTGGTATTCCAATGGCTATTTCTGTTTCTGCTAAGACTTGTCCTTGTACTGAAATAGTGAACTCACTTATTGCGTAGATGTCGTGGCCTGCCTCTAGCCTTTATCCTTTGGTTGGTAGTATAGCCTTTGTGGATAGTCGCTTAATCCTGATTCCGCTTTTTACCATCGGTTCAGGTTCTGAAATATAACCTTCATCCACATCATTCTTGTCTATGAGTGATATTTGAAAGTGTTCAAGTTTCAATATTGACTGTTCGCTATGCTTAGCTCCCTCCTCAGGACAGTACTCCGGCCGTCAACTCAGTGCATCTGGTTTACCTCCTCTTTTTTTGGGTAAGAAGGTTTTGCAGAGTCTGATGGTCGGTATATACTATAATGGGCTTTTCGGATCCCACTGAGTAGTGCTTCCATCCTTTGAAAGCCTCTAGGCTTGCGAGCAATTCCTTATCGTGGATCTCATAATATCTTACTGGGGGATTCTACTTTCAAGAATGGAACGCCACCGGGTGTAGTTTTTGATCTTTAACATTAGCCAAAACATATCTTGCGTCAGATCCGTTGGCGTTGCGCCCTCATGCAAGTGAGGTCGATTCTGCGTTCTCTGGGCCCTGTGAACCCTCAATTTCGTTGCAACGCCCCCTATCTCCTGAAGCGACGTTACGGTATACTGACGCCCTATCTATACCTTCGCTCAGGTTCTCTTCACTTCCTGCTCGTGATGGCACCAGCCTCACATTGCTGCTTGCACGCGCCCTGACGTATTTCTCCTGCTATCTCTAATGTCGGCCTGTGCCCCCGTTCAACATCTCATGTGTATAGAGTAAACTCGCTAGTACTCTTTATTTTCGAGGCAATTACTTCTATATTTCATACATATATAACTTGATGATATGCAAAATGCCGTCTGGCGAATTGTGGCGAGGAAGTTGGAAGAACCTAACCACAATTCACTGGATGGCGTTTTTTGTTACAGTGAAGCCACGCGGCTACTAGGATACATATGCAGAGCCTGCCCCCTCGTATTCCAATTCCGCTATATACTTCGTTGAACGTTCTGAAATCAATCCGGCTATTAACTGGCCAGTGCCGTTCCCTCTCAGGGATCAGGTGCGCCAGGCCGTGAATTGGCCTTGCGTCAACTATCGTAAACATCAGCAAAAATATTATCTTATGTCCTGGTGCGTCCTGTTCGCCCTGTGCGCCGGACGCTTGAGGAGCTTATAACATAAACTCCAGTGCCTGATGTGAACGCCTGGGCTCGCATCGTCTGGACATGGCCCCTTTGTGTCTGGAGGCACAGCCTGAGGATGCGGCCTGTCGCAGTTCCCCCTAGCAACTCTGGCCTCGCATCAGCAAAATGTAAAAACCAGTCCTGGTCCACCAAGGGGGGTTATGGTCCCCCTGGTCCTCCTGGTCCACCCTGGTCCACCCTGGTCCACCCTGGTCCACATTTTCGACAAAATTTCAAAAAGTGTGGATCAGAATGGATTGGAGTGGACCAGGTGGACCACGGGGACCACAACCCCCCTTAGTGGACCAGGAGCGTTCAGGACCACCTTGGACCACGCTCCGACATTTTCCTGATGCCTCAGTGAATAAACTCTTCATCCCCTAGCCCTGAATAGCCCTGTCCACGGGCTCCTCTGCGCAGGCGCCTTGTGGCGGGGACTTATCTACTCCCAACCCTCTCCCACACACCCCTGTCTGCCACCCTTCTTCCCATGATACCCTGTTCGGCCCTGATTTCGTCTGCCAGATCTGGGAGAATATGCAAAGGGTTCGGGGGGAGTGGAGAGAAAAACAGAGCTTGTGGGAGGGTTCAGATGAAAAAGGACTAGAGGAGGGACTGGGAACGTTCTCCCCGCTTCTTCTTTTTCCTCCGAACCCTCCCACGAGCTCTGTTCTTCTCCCCGCACCCCGCGAACCCTTTGCATATTCTCGCAGATCCGGCGGAGATTCTCCCCTCTCAATCTTTCGCTCTCCTCCCCCCCCAATCCATCTCGTTCGCTGGATGCCCTACTGGCTGCTCCAGCCCCTCACCATCCGCCCAACACATTTCACAGCCTTCTGAACCTACAATTGCCGGCTGCCCAGGTTATCCGCATCTGCCGGAGGCCCTCCCATACCTTTCGTGCCTACCATTGCCCACCTGACGCCCTCCTACTGGCCTACACACTTTGACGTTTTGTCACTTCTGGCCTCTATTGGCATATATCATTTATTTACCTTATTACACTCTGATAATATACATATACGATCATAGAATACTGATAGGTGCATTTCCCCCCTCTAGGTCAGTTTCTTCAACCAGTGATGGCGCGTCCGCCGGTTCTCACAATAGAGCTACATCATCCAATACCTCCAGATTCGCCCCTTGATCCAATTGTGGTCCACGCCGATCTTGTCCTCTCCCTGCGTCTCCGAGGCAGCCAGCGGCTTCTAATCCATCCACCTCTGGATCGATTCCAAACTTCTACCCCAATCTGTCCTCATCATTGGAATATCCCTCCGTTCTCTCAACACGCTTTCCCCGCTCCTTCTTGATTCTAGCCTTTAATGTTGTCCTGATCGGCTCCATTATTCGTCTTCGCTAGACCAATCCCGTACCGTCCCCTGTCTGTATGTGGCGTTCTAGCAGGCCTATCGTGTCATTAGAGGGCGTGTCACCCCTTTAAGTCCTTGCGGTTTTCAAGAGTATCCGGATGCCTGGGCGCCTGCATCAGCAACATGTAGAAGCCAGTCCTGGTCCACCATGGGGGGTTATGGTCCCCCTGGTCCTCCTGGTCCACCCTGATCCACCCTGGTCCACATTTTCGGTAAAATTTCAAAAAGTGTGGATCAGAATGGATCGGAATGGACCAGGTGGACCATGGGGACCACAACCCCCCTTGGTGGACCAGGAGCGTTCAGGACCACCTTGGACCACGCTCCGACATTTTCCTGATGTGGGGGCCACGGGATCCGGACAGTTCTCAAAACCGCAAGTCAGTATTATGTGTCTTACCTTTGGAACTGGCACGTGTCAAAGCTACATCTTCAATAAAGTTTCCAGTCCGCCAGCATCGCTTTGAATGGTACAAGATGGCTGCTATCAGACAGATAAATGAGCCATCGATCTTTTCTAGGAACCCCTCATCCATCATGCCTTTCCTTTCAGGATAAAGTAATATTGTGCGTATATTGTGTCCGGGATCTGTGGCGCTACAAATCTAAGAGAAGTTGACAGTCTGCCGAATTAGATCGATTTTGTCCTACTACGGTTCAAAATAAACAGGGAAAATGTTGAAAAGCTACCCCATAGTTCCTTGGTGGGCAAGTGAACCTAGCCTCCTCCAGCAGGTAATCCGCCCTTCATCTGCAGGCCGCAAGATCATCAATATCAAGCTAATAGAGATCTGTTATAGCCTTCTTCACCGTAGGCAAATACTGAGATCTGCACGAACTGTGCTTTAACCGGATTTGCAAACTAGTGGCTGCCGGCCGCTCTATTTAGTTTGGGGATAAGATGCAGATTATCGATTAAGGGTCACTTGCCTGGTCATTTGAGTGTGGGGTAGCATCGGCAAAGTTGGAAAAGCCCAATTCCCTGCGGGCATCTTTCCAGCACCTGCGGACTTCTTCGGTCTGGGTAATTGGGTCCGGAAAAGGATTCACGAAGATCGTCTAGTCCTACATCTGGGAACGGGGTTTGGCCATGATGCTACGCTCAAGCCCTATGGCCATATTCCGTCTGCTGCTGGGCTGCTCACCACCTCCACTCTCCAATTCGGGCATTGTTGGCTCTGAGTGGCTTGGAGTTATGGTTCGTGTTGCAAGCGAATTCAAGACTGCAGGCTAAAGGGAGAGAATCTCAAATGGAAAACGCTTTTGGCTAATATGTACTGGGGCAGGTGTTCTCTGTCATCGGGGTAACCAATGCTGCTAGAACTCTTGGTATTTCCAGGGGTGATTGTCAGTATCGAAGCTTGCGAGTTACGGACATCATGCACGACCTGCCTCTGTGCCCCCCCCAATCCGCGAATAGATCTTCATCATCCCCATGCTGTGCCAACTCGTTCTCCTCCTGGCTCTCCTGGCTCTCCTGACTCTCCGGGCTCTGGCTCTCGTATTCTCCATCATTGGCATCTATACTGTCCTCCGCTGGCTCCAGGCCCTGCTCCTACTTGTCCGGAACAGGCTCCCAGTTGTCTGGAACAGGCTCTGGTACCTTGAGTTGGGATGAAGCTGGCCCCAGCACGGCATTCCCCCTCCTACTTACAGTAGACCCAGCTGTAACCGACTCCAGAGTGGGTGGTATTCTAGTTAACCTGTCCCTGGATTGAGATCTCTGGGCACGCTCACGGTGGACCTCCAGTCGTCCTTGCCTCGCCTGTCTTGACAGACGTGTTCTGTCAGCGGTAAGCCGCCGCTATTGTTGTGACATAGAGTGCAGGCGAATTGTGATAGAATAGGATCATAGTAAATAGAGTTGCTAGATAGATGGTGTTAGGAAACGTGTATTGGTAGGTAGCCAAGGGGGCAATATGGGGTTTGAATCTAGGAGATAGGAATTGTCCGGGCACCTTTAAGTGCTCGGGACATTCATGGCTTGTCACTCGTATTCATACTCGACAGCATTGGCACACACCCGTGCGGTTGAATTGCGGCTGGATACCTGATCAAGGAATTTGCACCTGAGGCGTCCAGCTTCAAATCAGCCGCGCAACTGTTTTGCTGAATCATAATACGAGTGTCAAGGATTTAGAGTTAATGAAGCAGATGAAGAGGTTTATTGAATGGGCAGACCATGACGAATGCGGGTAAGGCTAGGGTTCGGAGCACGGACCGCTTATCTCAAAATGGACAAGCTGCCGCTAAGGCTCCACAGATGGTGTGTAAGGTGAAAGCTAGGATGGGAAATGCAATGAAGAGGGCAATCCTGAATGAAAAACAGCTGGAAGAATGATCCGCACAAACCCAAGGTGCAAGGTCTAAAACTAGAAGAAACATATTCCAAACGAAAAAGGTGGAAAAAAACAAGAATGAATGGCAAAAATTCCAGAGCAAACTTCCAACGCGAGAAAAGATACCCGCAGACGAAAAATAGCCGGTGCCGAACACGACAAGAATGGTCTCCAAAACCTCAAATAAAATGTCCAAGCTCCTCTCTTGCCCCGTTAGGATCCGTGGACGATGGCAAGTCTAAATTTACAACACTAGATTAAGGCAAACCGGCTGAGCCGTGGCGGGCAAATCTAAAATAGAAATGGTCAGGAACGAGCGAGAACAACCAGCAGAACTCTAGGAGCGAAAATGAAAAAAAGCGAAAGGAAAAGTCGAGGATCTGCAGCTGCCAAGTATCTATAATCATGAACAGAACTACCCTCTTTGCGGCTTCACGTTAGCCACATTGGGTCGATAAAGGCTAGCTTTGTTGACAAAAGCTACTGCGCAGAAATGAACCGGAGCGGACTCCTAAGGTCTGTTTCTGCTGACAAAGCAGTAGGACCTGCTGCCAACATAGCAGATAAAAGACCTTGTAGTTGTAACTGCAACTTACCAGGTGTAAAGTATCCACTTGAGCTGGCTCGGGAGCTAGTGGCCGGGCCTAATTTTTGTCCGGCATCTGCTGCTGCAATATCTACAAGCACATCGTCGGCGCAAGGATCAGAGGGGGAATGGCTTCTGCTGGGCGTACAAACTTGGGTTGTGAATGTGTCAGCAGGCTGCCGGGCGCCGGAGGCTAGCATCAAAAGATGCTCAGCGGATGTCCTCAGCTGTAGCTGCTCAGAGGCTGCAGAGGCTGGATCGTGACACGGATTGGGAGCCAACGGAGGAGGCCTCTTTGGCGGAGTAGGCGTGGCGGTAGGTTGCCGACTCCAATTAACCTCCCTATGGAGTCTATCCGGTTCACCCTCAATACTACTGTCGATATTTGGCACGCGGTGGGTGACCTTCCTCAGAGGTTCTGTAGTGTCAGCCGCACCGTTCAGTTCGTCAGCCTCAGCCATGGCTGCTAGGTCACGTTTGCCACTGCTATTGACTGCCCTCCGGGTAGATTGCCGGAATACTTTCTTAAGGTCGGTCTCCCTTCCTATTTGTGAGCCAGACCTCAAGGCATGAATATCCAACTCAGTAGGAGGGGCAGAAGGTTGCTTACTACGGGATGGTGTGAAACCAGAATCCAAGGCTCGCACGACCTTGGTGGCTGAACTGTGGTTTGAGTCTGGCTCCAGTTCATCGACATCCGCCAGACCGCTGCTCACCCTTTGTCTAGTCTTTCGCATGCTGCCCTGGGTTTTTTTGGTGCTCAACCTGGTGATTCTCTTTGCGGCTGCAGCGCACGACTCAGTCTGGTGGCCGTCTGAGTCTGACTCATTACTATGAACAGACATATTGGGAGATTGACCCCTATTATCATGAGCGCCATAATTCCCGCTTTCAAGGGGGGAGTCCCATCTTCTCCACTGGTGCGATGGCCACAGGAGAGCAGATACATTGGTTCGCTCGGCAAATTCATTGACCACCACATGCGGCCATGCCTACTGTTTTCGATTGAGAGCATTTCAGCAACCTGACAGCGGCTGCTCAGTATTATCAAGCAGCATGTGTGTACCCTTTCTGATGGCACCAACGAGCAGACGATATCCCTATCCCCGTGCAAGGAGTCTGTCTATGCACCTAAACAGGTTCCGCATGCTGGGTTCGGTCATCTCCATCTAGTAACCATGTCCATGGGTCCGCAATTGGATCTTGTCCAGCCCGTCAGGGAGGGAGCTCTCTGGGCGGACCACAGACGGTTGACCTATCAAAAGATGGACAGAGTGTGGGCCTACAAGACCTGCAGGAGCTATATTAGCATATACTGTGCACATTGAATGCGGATGGTTTGAGGTAACTTACAATCATTTCTGACAGCAACTGGGGCCGCAAGGGGGGCGGCAAGGGGGGCAACAGAGGGAACTCATTGTGCTGCCAACAATCGTGTTAAGCGGGGCTTAAGTTTTTTTGCTGTCCTTTAGCAAACATCAAGGTATTTAGTAAAACGTTCGCCCTGGGCTGTATCTGTCTGCCAGAGTGCCGCCCTAACTGTAACGGGCGGGGTGGCAAGGGCATATGCCTGAATGGCAGCCCATTGGGCGGCAGTACTCCCCTTCCAGCCTGGGATCCTGTCTTGCTCCATCTTACGTTTCATAGCATTCCGCCAGTCTTGATCCTCCTCACCATAAATTCTCGGTTCGGGGATGTTACAGATGTACTTACACCAAGTAACCTCACAATCATCTTTGCACGCATGGGACTTCTGGTATTGAAGTCCAACTTTTGAGGCTGTCATTGTAATAGCGGTTGGGGCGGGGGGGTGGTTGATGGATCCAGAATTGTTTTTCTGTTTCCACTCTGGTCTTCCAGCGAATGAAAGATGTCCGCTAGCAGATACTAGTAGCCTGGAGGATAATGGGAGAATGATTTATGCTATGAAAATAGAAATAGAGCGGGCCTGGCGGACGATAAAGCAAGATAAAGAGAGTTTCCCCCAATGATAAATGGCTGTGGGAAGGTTATTAGCTGGGAATATGCAGATAGATAGTACTGAATTAGTCTAGGGATATACTAGTAATACCGCGGACGAGTGAGAGTTTTTGTAGAGCTTTGTGGGTTCAATTAGGATAGAGGGGTTGATCGATGAAGGATGTGATTGTGATTCGGGAAAGGAGTATGAAAAGAGGCTGGATGCGGGTGAGGGATAGCTTATATAGACTGCTGGGGTTCGCACGATCGTACCCTGTACCAACTTGAATAATGATATCTTGAATCTTGAAAGGTCCAGTGATCTACGCACAAAGGCGACAAGCTTCAGATAAGGTTTTAAGCGGCAACAGAGCCGCGGAGGAGCCGGAACCTCACAGCCAAGACCTTGCTAAACCGGTCTATGGCCGCCCGTGAAAACTTAGTTAATGACAGCTTGAACGTCGGAACCCGTCCGTTATCCTATACAACAAACTTGAAGTTTCCCCTGATTCAACCCTTGAAAGAAATCTTACTTTGGCCTTGAAAGAGGAAATCAGCTGCAGTGTACCTCCACCGATTAGCTCAGCCAGACCACTTGAAGAAGAAACCCCACATTAGCACAATGACCTCAAACACAACAAAGTGTTCTTATTGCAGGCGACGCTATCAACAGGCCGCTGCATACGACAGCACCTTCAGACAATGCATCTTGATATCGTCCTATCCCTCTGGGCGAATGCGGACCTGACCTCGCCAGGGCCGTCTGCTTTTCTACATGATAAAAATATCTATCAGAATGACTCAGATTACGAATCCGCTCACAGGCTGGAGATCGCAGATTTCCGCGCAGCAAGTAATTAGATGGATGATGATATGCAGAACGAATCAGATGCAGAGGACGTTTCCAACCTGCCAGTCTGCGGGCGCCCATTGAGTCAAGAAACTATTTCTGGTGCCGGCAGAGCACTCAGCGATGCTGCTGGCTATACAGAGCTGAATAGGGCCATGACAGATGACTCCTGGAACCCTTTCTTGTCTGAAGACGACTTTAATTTGGCAAGCTGGCTAGTCCGGAGCAAGGTAGCCAAGACGCAGATCAACACATACTTTGCAAAGGTTTGGGTGGCACAGAGAGCAGATCATTCCGCTCCGCCTATACCATGTGACAACACCTCACCGTTCTCGACCTATTTGGTGAGTACCTGGTGTGGACAGAAGCCGTTATCGATGATGGTCGACATGCAGCAACTTTCTTTTATCAGAATATTATTGACTATGTCGGCTACTGGATCCGCCAGGTCGTGTATAGATCTGATATGGTCTATGCACCTATTCGGGAATATGATTCGAGTGGGGAGCGATTATATTCTGAGATACATACAGTGGACTGGTCGTGGGATAAACCGCTATGAAATAAGTCCTGACAAGTTTTAAGTGGTGGGTGTTCCAAGTGCTAATAGCCTATTATGTTCCTCATCAGCAAAAATAATCCTTGGCGCACCTAGCGCACATAAAGCCAACCGCGAATCAGGATGCCACCACCTACACTAACTATCACTGGCCGCAACTGGCACAATACCATATCATCAGGGCGTCTCCTGGCGCAACACTATATCGTCTAGGCTTCACCAGGATACCACGATTGTTGCCGGGCACATGCTGACACGCAATTTAATCTTCAGGATTCACTCAGTAATCAGAGTAAGGGTCCCCCCTTTGCTTTCTGACCTAGGTCACAATATATTTTACACTCAAATAGTCCATCTAAATAGTCTTCTATTGAATTTCTAATTCTACTAAATCCAGGCGTCACTTCACACGTGGCTTCCCCATGGCTCCTCCGGGTATCCCTCAGGGTATCACTCCTGGTATCCCTCCCGGTATGCCTCCAGCTATCTCTCTTAGTGAGAGTGGTAACTTCATGGTTATTGACCGCGTAGCAATGGGCCTTATACCGGTATGTAGCTGGCGTCAAGTCCAACAACCTCTCGCAAACAGAACTGGAATCCGTGAAGCGGTTGTGGAGTAATCTGCCATCGAGTAAAGTTCCGCCAGCATGCTACCTAAGACTCCCTCCACAGAAGTCAGCGAAATCCTGGGTCTTGCTGCCACAGGGAGGTTTCTTATACCGTTGCCTAGCTAGCGTCGAGCCCAACAACCTCCCTCAAAGAGAATTAGAATCATTGCAGCGGTCGTGGAGTAATCTGCAATCGAGTAAAGTTCTACCTGTATCCGATCTAATACCCCCTCCAGAGAAGTCAGCGAAATCCTAGACGTTGATGCAACAGGGACGTCCCTTATACCATTGCGCAGCTGGCGTCGAGCCCAATAACCTCCCTCAAAAAGAATTGGAATCCGTCCCGCGGTCGTGGAGTGATCTGCCATCGAGTAAAATTCCGCCAGGTTAGTATCTCCACAAAAGACAGTGACTTCATGGGTTTTGATGCCACAGGGACGTACTTTATACCGTTGCGTAGCTGGCGTTGAGCCCAACAACCTCCCGTGAACAGAGGAGGAAGCCGTTAGGTGGTCGTGGAGCCATCAGCCATCGAGTAAAATTCCGCCAGCATGCTTCCTAAGACCCCCTCCACAAAACACAGCGAAATCCTGAGTTTTGATAACACAGGGATATACCTCAGGCTTATACCGGTGTGTAGCTGGCGTCGAGCCCAACAACCTCCCACAAACAGAATTAGAATCCGTTCCCTGGTTGTGGAGACACCAACCATCGAGTAAAGTTCTGCCAGCCTGCTCCATAAGACCCCCTCCACAGAAGACCGCAAAGTCCTGGGTTTTGATGCCACAAGGACGTACTTTATACTGGTGTGTAGCTGGCGTCGAGCCCAACAACCTCTGGGAAACAGAATTCAAATCCGTCCTGCGGTCCTGGCGTAATCAGCCATCGAGTAAAGTTCTGCCAAGGCCTAAAGAAGGGTCAGCAATCCATGAGTATTGACCGTGTAGGGATGAGCCTTATACCATTGTGTAGCTGATGCAGAGCCCAACAACTTTCAAGAAACAGAAATGGAATCTGTCCAGTGGTTGTAGAGGAATCAGCCATCGAAATTTGAGATCGCCAGCCCTATAACCTTATCAATAACTGTCAGGTTGGGATGAATCCTATACCAGTGTGTAGCCGGCATCAAGCCCAAGATGATGCAGGTGTCAGAATCAGGATCAGTAGCATGGTTGTGGTGGAGTCTTCAGGGTAGCTGTGGGGGTGAGGGTGTTGAGCGGTGAGGGGAAAGAGAGCGGTCAGGTCGCGTCAAAGGCTAAGTGCTGAGAAACCACAACAACTCCTCGTAGTAGAGACTGTCATAGCTATCACTCGCTTTCAGACTGGAGTGAGCTGGCATTTTCGCTCTCTGAAAGATCAAGTTCTGAAAAAAGAACTCTCTGTCGCTCACTGGCAGGCAGGTGTGATTAGCGCCCTGTTAAGATTAAGAGTACAGTGGCTTTCTCACTTGGCGCCCATACTGACCCCATGATTTTTGCTAAGGGTACCCCCTTTCGATGGTATGAGAGATGGCTGGAAAGAGATAGGGGTAATAGTCGAGAGATACCCTGAATGTGGAGTAAATAAGTGGTGCATCAGTAGATGGGATGGTGGTGTAAGCTGCGTCAGGAAGCATGGGATGTAAGGTTGTGTAGCCAGTAGCGTCCGGGGTAAGGCTGTATGGGAAATGTACCTTCTGACGCACCTGGCGTAAGCGAAGGCGGCAACCCAGCTCTATGTGCGCCTAACGTGAAGGGTGGAAAGTTACTGTACCTGGTATCCTGACGCAACAGTGGTGTGCCTAACGCAATGGATGTTTTTGCTGAGACTTGGTGGAAAACACTGCCTCCCGGGTCAACAGTGGTACCCATTATCGGATTGTGAGACCAGACTCAACTTACCAATTTTAGGGGATAAGATAGCCTGGCTGGTATACGTGACTATCGGCAATATCCTTTCGCGAAGAAGAAAGAGGCTGGTTAAGATGCCAATCCTGCTTCTGGCATTGCTTCCGGTGCCGCCAAAGTTCACTGGTGAATCAGCCCACGCCGACGAAGGCGAGTGGCAAATGAACGCGGACTGTCTTCAATCTTTTCCTTGTGCCATTACAACAGGTTGTTCAAGAAGTAACGGTAATGGATTGTGCAGATGGCAAAACACGCATTTGTTTTCCCATCTTGTCAGCCAGAATTGTGGATCATGCTGAACATGTGGCCTTGAATGAAATAGGTAGCAAGTCGTACCGCAAGTGTGAGGTTCCGGGCAAGGAAGTGGTGGGAATCCGCTGAAGATGTATGAGACCCACGACTACATCCTATATAGAGAGAAAGCCTTGAGGCAGGAGCTGGCAGAAGTGGCCGGTATTGCAGAATACTTTGAGCAGGTGGGTGTGAAAATATGAAATAATGTATTCGCC
>Ga0307507_10005570_pt1 | contig 20551 bp, 12 predicted proteins | sample 7_EM_MG_FD_207223 | JGI IMG/M metagenome (GOLD analysis project Ga0307507, IMG submission 207223) | Populus trichocarpa ectomycorrhiza microbial communities from riparian zone in the Pacific Northwest, United States - 7_EM | ecosystem: Host-associated > Plants > Roots > Unclassified | place...
GTAAGGTACGCTGACTGTCACGCTGTCAGCTAGCTGTCCCAATTAGGAAAGTTATATAGACTTTATGGTGTTTCATTGCGGATTTTTGGCAGCACCTCTCTATGTACAAATATTAACGTTGCCCGATCAAATCCAACCCTAATTCACCTAAGATAGTATTTAAATATAGCCAAATTCATCCTGCGCGCCCATAGAGGTTTAAAAAGGTAGAATGATTGGTGGTGATATTAGTGACAAGGTTAGAAAGAAGGCATTAGTGAGGGCTCTGGAGGCTTTATTTCTATATCAGATTTAATTAAATATGAAGCTCCGTTAAATATATTTTACCAAGCTAGCTTTTCTGCCTCTATAGTTGGCTTATAGCCAGTAAGATTAATATCCAAACTCGTTAACCAAGGTATAGTTAAACCTCCATTAGAGTTAATATAGTCAATTAAACTGCTTAATAAAAGGCCTTTAATTAACTACTACTTTTAACATTAATCTGCTTTAATTATATCGGCCAACAGTTAATTACGCTTATTAGTAATAATCCTTTTAGCTTGGCTAAAGGCTTGTTTATATGCAGAGCTTATTACTAGTATAGAGAATATATCGAGGGCAATCTTGGTAAGTGTTGGATAAAGGATTTAACCGATTTTAAGCCACCAGTTAAGAGGATTAGGAACGACGTCGTTCTGCTTGTTGCCGTTATTAGAGCGGATCTTAATAAGCTCAAAGCCTATGTTATAGTAGTGTTTAAGCTCACTAGCAAGCTTAATACGCTTTTAATTACGCTTTAAGGAGGTAAGGCTCTTATCTACAACTAAGAACTGTGTATATTTATTAGCTGAATTATCGTTAGATCTATAAGGAACCTTCCTACGTTATGGTTTAGCTGGTTCCTTATCTTCCTTATTTACTTGCTCATTAATATAGTTATTAAATAAAGTCTCTATGCACCGCTTGGCGTGCTTCTACTATAGGGGCCACCGTTTCCACTTATCGCGAAAGTAGGCGCGTTTAAGAGACAGATAAAGGATTACTGTGGCAAAATAGTAAGGGCTCTTGGCCTTTATTTTATTAAAATATTTATTGATCTTTTGGATAGCCATGTTAACGCCTAATTTAAGGAAGGAGTTATATTCATTCTTAAGGCTCTGCTAAGTTCGCTAGAGGATTTAATAGAGTAGCTCTATATTAGTAATCGACTCCTATAGAGCACTATATAAGTCTTTAACACTAGGACTATTGGCGTCGCCTTTTATACGCTTAGTGGCTAATATAAAAGGCTTTAGGATCTTAATAAGCTGCTCTACTTACTGCCAATCTTTATTAGTAAGCGCGTTCTGCGATAGATCGTAGCTGTTATTGGCGGGCTTCCTCTAAGCTAGTAGATATTTATTAATTGCTTTGCGAAGAAGGTAGGCACGGCGGAGTATAAAGTAGGTTAAATTCTACTAAACGCCTCTGTCTTTAATAAGCAGAAGCTCTGCTTAATTAAAGAGCTCGTTTTTAATGTAGGCCTTAGCCTGGTTCTAGTAAAGTTTTTACGGCGTCTTATTAATCGCATAATATATTTAATAATATTATAAACCTTGCCTACGGAGCCTCTCTGCCGCATAAGATTAAATTTAATATGCTTGCTCGCGCTAATTATTAAGTGTTTAAGCTTGCTTACGCCTTTGCTGTATATTAAAGCCTTAATAATAAGGTTAATAATATGGCCAACGTATTAAAGCCGTTCCTTTTTAGCCACTAATAGGCTTTGTAAGAGGTAGTTATAGAGCTTGTTATTATTGCTGGCGTTGTTAGCTATTAAGGAGCTAAGCTTATAATTAAATTAATACTTTTGAATTACTGACGCTAGGGCCGTTGCTATATTTTTAGTAGAGTGTAATCCTCGCAGTTATAGAAGGCCTAAAAATACTAATTGAAGCTTTCCACCTTTGTTAATAAAATGGGCTACTATACCAAGTAGTGATATTCCGTTTATAGATGTCTAGATATTATAAGTAAGATTAATTTTACTAAGTGCGGTAAGGAGGAGGTCTTTAATATTAACGCATTACTGTTTAAATATAGTCTTAATCCAATCGCTTAGTGATATAGGCGCCTTTGTAAGACAGTTCTAAATTTAAGGACGGTTAAAGGTTAGTAGAGTGTGTGTATAAGGACTTGTAGCTTAACAAAAGGTAATGTTTTATAGAATTATCTAATTAATATAGGCTTAAATATAGCTAGCTGCCTAGAATGGCTAGCGTTTATAACTGCTAGCGGAAGCTTCTTGTCACGAAATTCAGATAGAGGGGTTCATTGATTAAATGGGTTGATTGATTAATGATCTTGACTTGTTTGTTGATTAATATCTTATTGTTTTGACCTAGGGCCCCTAGGGCTCTATAAAGAGATTTACGATGCACGTGCCCCGTGTACGTGACTCGTGCACGTGTCCTACGCCTTAGAGAATACAGATTATCTAACACACCCCCTTAGCTTTGAGCTCTTTGAGGTCAAAGCTAGCCACCTTCTCGTGTCCGTCAATGAGTTAATTGAACCGTAATCTTATCTAAATCCTTTTATCTTGCTCTAATACCGTCCCTTAGGTCCTCTAGTTACTTCTCCTTATCCAGCTGCTCCTTAATATCCACTATCCCAATCATATTAACGAAACTTTAAAACCTCTACTTGGGCAGGGCCTTTATAAGTCTATTAGCGATTATCTCCTTTATTACTGTCTATTAAAATCGTACTCGTCTTATTGTGTATTCCTAATATAGCCAGTGTTAATAAATGTCAACGTGTTGAAGCTTTGTAATTAGCTTTACCGTATTTTTTATAATTAGTTAGAGTATCTGGGTGTTATCACATTTAATAATTAAGGGCTCGTTTAGGCGTAATATTATTACTTTAAACAGCCTGCTGGTAAAGATAGCTTCCTTTACTGTTTATAATAGGGCTAATAACTCGGCTTCTATGCTTAACGTTATAACTATACCCTGCTTATTTGCTCTCCAGGCGATCGGCCCCCTAAATAGCTTTATAATATATCCTTGCGAGCTCTTTCTGTTAATGGAGTTGTCCGCGAATAATGCATCACTGGCATAGATAAATGATTGCGCTTTACCTCTACTGTCTTTTTTATTGTCTTGTCCTTTGTTGCGTATTCCTTTATCTCTCCCTTTACTGTTTATCTCTCCCTTTACTGTTTATTTCTTCCTTATCTCCTCTATAGCAGATTGCTCTGCTTCTTATACTATATAGGTATTGGATAACTCTATCTGCCGCTTAATAATGCTCTTGGCTTAGGTCCTGATTGAACCTTACTAGCCTTAATACTGCAAACGCAATATCTGGACGCGTTGTAGTGGCTATATAGAGTACTAAACCCAATTTTCTCTGATATAGCATCGTAGAGGCTAGTAGGGATATAGGGCGGACTAATAGGTCTATATTAGGGGACGGACGCGTTAGACGGATCGATTGGTAATTAGTAGGGAGGAGTTCCAATTCTGCTATAGGAGTGTCTAGAAGACGCCCTCTAAAATCTATCTTATACTAGTTAGCTATCTTCTTAATATAGGCTTCCTAGGATAGCTATAGGAGCCTCTGGCTATAATTACATAGTATATAGATTCCTAGGAACTATTTTAGCTTACTAAGGGTACTTATTTAGTATTACTTGCTTAGCTCCTTAATTACTTCTTAAGCTTTCTTCTTATCTGTCTTTTAGTAGCAGAAGACAATATCATTAATATAGAAGAAGATGACTATTCTACCTTTTAGTATAATATACGGCTCTTAAGGTACCTCTTTAAAACCTAATTTATTTAACGAGCTCGTAAGATTCTTTTGCTATAATAGTAGTGATTATTATAGTCCGTATAGGGCTTTTCTTAAGCGCAGTACTTTGTCTATCTTTCCTTTATTAAACCCTGGCGGTAGCTTTATATAGACGACCTTATTAAGATCGCAATAGACAAACGCATTAACTGCATCTATCTGTGTTGTCTTTAGGCCGAATTTTACGGTAATCGCCATAAGTGTTTGGAAGGTTGTACTAGCTAATATAGTAGCTCTTATAGGTAAGTCTCCTGGGGCCTATTAATTTCTATAGACTACTAATCGTGCCTTGCATTTCTAGAGAAATCCATACTTGTCTATCTTGTAGACGAACACCTACATTGAGCTAAGGACCTATTGTCCCTTTATATGCTTCTTATCTGTTTCTTAAAACGACCTTATTTAATAATAGGATTAGAGGTAAGCTTGTTAAGCTTTTTAGAACTAATCTTAAAGAGAATATATATTAAGGTTGCGGATTAACTAAGGTGGTGGAGGTAAGTTCTTCCTATATAATCTAATATCGCGTATTCTGCCTAATTTTAGCTTACTGTTGTTAAGTTAACTATTAAGGTTAAACTTCCTTCCTGCTAAGAAGGCGCCGTAATAGGCTAATATAATCCTTTTAGTAACAAAGTCTTTAAACCTATTATTACAGGCTTCCTTAAATAAGTCCTTAATAGAGTTATTAAATACCCCCTAAGTATAAAACCTGTCTTCTACTTGGCTAATAATGTCCTAATTAGTACCTTATATATCTAACTTTATAGGATACTTAACGTAAAAGGTATATAGAGATTCTTTGTCTTCTTCTATTAAAGGTGGTGTATAATATATATCTTTAAGAGCTCTTATAAGCTTAAGATCTGCTAACTTATTAAAGGTTTAAACTGGCTTATTAATATCGTCGTTTTTCTCTTAAATTAACGGTTTAAATACTTCTTTATTGTTTTCTAGAAGGACCTTATTCTTAGTTAGGGTATTAGGGAGTTAAATCTTCTTAATTAGCATATCTAACTCAGCGTGTAGGTTCTTTAAAATGTCTATTTGCTTGCTATTAAAGAACGTCTTTTTATTAAAGATGACGTCCCTAGTAGAGATAATAATACCTTTATATAGGATCCAGATCCTATAGATATTAGTAGAGTTATAGCTAATAAGGTAGCCGATATAGGCTTGCAGATCTAGCTTGCTTAGCCTTTTCTTCTTTAGCTAGGCGTTTAATGTTATCACATACGCCCTATAGCTGTAGGCTTTTAGGTGCGCTAGTTGCGGCTTTCTTAACCTATTAGCTAGGAAGGTATAGAACCTCTTATATAGCGATTTCCAACTATTGCTTTCCCGTGGCGTTTAATCTTAAAGGTAGACTATATAGTTAACTATCTCTTTCCATAGATTATGTGGTAGATTGGCAGTAATTCTTATTATATATACTCTCTCAATGATCACACCCCCTAAGCGTTTGGCGGTACTGTTTTAAGCTTAGGTATAAGGCGCTAAAGGCTTAAATGTAATCCCTTAGGTCTATAGCCATTTGAGGGTTTTTTTTCTTTCTAGCTTGTTGTTTAATCTAATAGTGTTAACCTTAAGGTTATGCCTTAGACGAATCTATTAGATAAAATCTTTAAGTACTTATAGTGTCTCCTTCTCTTTGCTATGTATTATTATAAAATACGGGAAGGTTCTCCCTAAGAAGGTATTATAGATGAACATAACTTGTATAAATTTAGTATATACTTCCTTGAGGTCAGTCTAGTTAATATAGAGGTTAAGATAAGGTTTATTAATATTCTATTTTAAGAACCTTCTTGAGACCTAACACTTAATTTTAGTGAGACTGTAATATTAATATTCCGTTGTCTTTGGGCCTTAAAGCTTAACTCCTAGGGCGTTAAGACCTAAATAATAAAGGCTTATAGGTCATAGATGACCTAGATATAAATGCTATAGATATATATTACCTTTTAAATCTAGACGAGCGTCTTTTAATAATGCTCTGCGCTTCTATTAGCGGCGTAGCAGTTGGCTTATATTAAACGCTAATTAACTTCCTAGTTAGACATATTTAATAGTCTATTATCTATAACGTTTTTCTATTTAATATAGGATCGTGTTATCCTTCTAAACTAGAAGATTATTGTCTCCTTTATTATCCTAGTAGAACCCTCGTTTTTGAAGCAGATAGAACGACACTAGATTTATATTAAAGTCCATATAAAAGGTAATGTCCTTAAGACGTAGGGTTCCCTTGCTCTTGTCTAGTTTTGTGATTTGGATAGTGACATTGCCGTAGCCTAGTATAGGCACTTCTGAGCTGCCGGTGGTAATATATTCGTATCTTAGAGCTTTCCTGAAATTGTAAAAACGAGAGAGGTTATTAAAGATATAGAGAGTAGTTCCTAAGTTAAGAATAGTTAATAGCTTTAGTGGATGGGTTTAGCCAGTGTGATATAATTCTAGGAATATTGCATTAGCTTTTTTCTTAATTTTAACTTCCTGGTTCTTGTCCTATTATTATTAGGCCTTATCTTCTTGTTCTTTAAGTCTGATCTTTATAACTTAGTTAGTAAGATTCTTATTTTTTTCTACCTTCTTTAGTGCCCTATTAATGCGTATATCTCCTATTGTGACTCCTGCAGGTCTCTTATCTTTAAATAAACACTAATAGTCCCGTAGGGAGTGTCCTCGTATTCCGCATACTAAGTATTTAGGCGTTGGCTTTTTGTAGGATGTCTCCTTATCTACTAGTGTCCCGGCTCTCTTTAAGCGTCTATTATATGCTAAGGCCTTTCCTCTTTATGAACCTTTAGTAGTATTAGAGTAATCCTTAGTGGCTTACTCTGTGAAGTCTACATTGAAGGTACTACCTCTTGTAGTAGTATTAGCTTTCTTTAAGGGTGTTTTAAGCCCTTTTTATAGCTTCTTTGCTACTTTGTGGTATTTGGAAGATCTCGACTTCTAAGGGTTATTTAACTTGGTAGTGTACTTTATACAGTAGGTGTTGCTGAAAGGTTAAATAACTTCTGCCAAATCTTAAAGCTAAATACTATTGGATATTTAAGGGATCTTATACTTCTCTCTTAGGGATATTACGTGTTCCTATTAATCTAGCCATTAGTTTAATTTTAATAACTATTTAAACCCCTTAAGGGCTTCTGTGTACTAGTATTATACCTTCTTCCTAATAAATAATGAGGTAGGTTCTGTGTTCTCCTTTAGCTAAGATAGCCATTCTTTAACTATTAAGAAAGGGTTAAGCAGTAGCTTCTTCTAAATTAATACTGTAGATGTAATCTAGGTATAGATCTATTAAAGATAATCTTCCTATCTTAGGAAATACTTTATATCCTAGTTATAGTATTGTCTGCTATTCTTGTACGCTTTCTGTTAATTTGTTGAGAGCTGCATATATAAGGTTACATTCTTATTAAAATCTGTGACTTCTAGATAGGCTGGTTCTTGTAGTAGACCTTATTAAGGTGCTGTACTATCTGGGTTAACGTGGGCCCAAATTTGCTGATCTATAAGGGCTTAGAGTTACTATAGCCATTGCTCCCAGTCTTCTAACTTATTGAGGATAATCGTTGTCAACGAGCTTAACGTTGGTGGAGTCATTTAGCTAATAGGCAAAGGAGGGATTAAGATGGTATTTTATTGTCAGGATTGTCCTATCGTCAGGATCATCCTTATTGTCAGATTAAGGTGGAATCTCATGGAATCTCATAGAATCTTGTTAAAGACTCATCTTGTGACAATTAAGGTAGGATTTCTGTTAGAGTCTGCGTCTTGACGATGAGGTGTCAGAGTCTGATAATGAGGTAGAATTTCTTTAAACGATTGAGTAATAGCTGAATAGCTTCTTAAGTTAGCGGACCGGGCTCATAACTGTCACGAAATTCAGATAGAGGGGTTCATTGATTAAATGGGTTGATTAATTGATGATCTTGACTTGTTCGTTGATTGATATCTTGTTGTTTTAACCTAGGGCCCCTAGGGCTCTATAAAGAGATTTACGATGCACGTGCCCCGTGCACGTGACTCGTGCACGTGTCCCACGCCTTAGAGAATACAGATTATCTGACACTTCTATACTTGGTAGTTATATTCTACTACTGTAACTTTTAGGGTTAATAATAAGGTTATGCTTTAACTTTAAATAGCCGTTAATATAATTGTTGCCATTAATTATAAGTAAAGCACCTGGTCTTTAAGCTAGATAGCAGAGCTTACATAGCTAGAGCCTCTTTTTGCCTAAAGGACCATTCTAAAAAAGGTCTACTCTATGCTTCTATATTGGTGATATAGGAGCTTTACTTAATAGTAACCACTTATTAATAACCTGGTATCCGTATTTGCCAGTAAGCTTGCTATATATTATTAGGTAGAGATTATCCCAATTAATAGGAAAGATACAGCTATAGTTCCAATTTGCTTGAGGAGGCTTTCACAATGCAGAATCATCTTGATCGCCCGATTCGGTATTATCGTTAATTGGAAGGGGGGAGGAAGTAGTTAATCCACGAACCCTATGTGGTGCTAAAGGAGTTAAATAACGCGTAGATTGTGAATTAAATAAGAAAGATGTCACGGCGCTAACACAGGTACTGTTGCAGACCCTAGTCAGGGGCTCGCCTAGACCCTTGGCGCCATGTATATAGACGTGTCCTTTCCTCGACCTTCCTCTAGTCCTCGTCTTGGAATTCTCGTTCACTGGCTACCAATAGATTCTGTTCTTTTGACTGAGCCTTCACAAAAGAAGTAGAGGAGGAAGTAGATAAAGAAGCTCTACTGCCTAACTGACGCGTAAAATGTAATGTACGTTGCATTTTATATAGGTAATAAAATGGTAAGCTTTAGCACGGGTTTCGGCGCGCAATAGAGATATTGGGGAAAATGCTTTAATTACTATGGCTAAGCAAGATATTCCCATAGGTTTCCTATTGCTTGGCGTATAATTAACCAACCAGATTATCTGAATATCCTTAACTTTTACTAAAAGCTTTAACTCACCACCAAATCTAACCGCCAAGACAGCGAGCTGTTAGCTAGCTGCAGTCTTATAGCTGACTGCTTACATTAGCAGCCTCTTGGCAGCGAAGCTGACAGCGTCGCTGACTCTTGGACACACTGGCTCTGCACAAAGCTCTGCACGAGGCTCTGCACGAAGCTCTGCACGAGGCTCTGCACGAAGCTCTGCTAAGGCTCTGCACGAGGCTCTGCACGAAGCTCTGCACGTGGCTCTACACGAAGCTCTACACGAAGCTCTACTAAGGCTCTGCATGAGGCTCTGCACGAAGCTCTGCACGAAGCTCTGCACGAAGCTCTGCACGAAGCTCTGCGCGAAGCTCTGCACGAAGCTCTGCACGAAGCTCTGCGCGAAGCTCTGCACGAAGCTCTATACGAAGCTCTACTAAGGCTCTGCACGAGGCTCTGCCCAAAGCTTACCCCCTAGTAGTAGCAGAGGCTCTCTGGGCCAAGGGAGGATATTTTTAAGGAAGGACCTAACTATAACGCCTCCTAGGTATAAAAATAGCTTTAAGAAGTAGATATTTATAGATCTGTATAGTTTTATCTATATTAGTAGACTTTTTAATAAGATATAATATGTGTTCATAATTTTAACAATGTATTTTTTAACTTTAACGAAATTAATGTCAGGACCAAGTAATAGCCGTATTATAAAATTTATACCGTTTAGAAGTCCTAAATCTTAAAAAAAATGTGACTTTGTGTATTAATAATAACGCGTTATATGAATAAATGAATTAGATATCCGTAATCTCCGCTTGGCGGATTTTGGTTATAATTTTAACAAGACTCGCTAAACTGCCTCAGACGTGATTGAGCGAGAAGGAAGACGGCCCAGCTGTTAGGAGTCCGTGCCACCTTGCGCACGGTGCCACCTCTCGCACACCAAAACACCAAAATATCAAAATCTTCAAATTACCACAACTCAACCAAAATGGGGTCAATTGAGGAGGCGATTGCAGATTTGAAGTTGCAAGAACATCCAAATATCACGGCGACTGTAAAAAAGCATGGGTGTAACCGAACCACGCTCTTAAAACGCTATAATGGGATTTAGGGCTCTAGGCAGGCTGGGTACAATTCGCAGCGCCTACTTACCCCAGCACAATTAAAAGCTCTTATTAAATATATCAATCAACTTACCGAACGTGGCCTTCCTCCTACAACATCAATGGTACGGAATTTTGCAGCAGAGATTGCAGGAAGAGAGCCCAGGCCTCACTGGGTATCGCAATGGCTGAAGACCAACCAAAACGACTTAAAAACTGGCTACCTTACTCCTATTGACGGCGCACGTAAAAAGGCTGAGTCTGCCTTCTACTATAGCTTATATTTTAAGCTTTTAGAAAGGAAGATTAACGAATATCACATTCTACCAGAAAATCAATATAATATAGATGAAAAAGGATTCCTGATCGGCGCACTTATAAAAGCCAGAAGAATCTTCTCTCGGAAGGCTTTTGAGGCTGGCAGAGTCGATTATATAGTACAAGACGGCAGTAGAGAGTGGATTACCCTTATAGCCACTATTTACGCTAATGGATCGTATCTTTCACTTGGTTTAATCTATCCTGCTATTTCTAGTAACCTTTAAGATTCCTGGCTTTAAGACTTTAAGCCTAATAAGCACCCCTGCTTCTTTACCTTATTACCAACTGGCTGGACAAACGATGAGCTTGGATCTATGTGGCTTACTAAAATATTTGATTGCGAGACTAAGCAGAAGGCCCGCCAAGGGAGGGAGTGGAGGCTCCTTATTGTTGATGGGCATAGCTCTTACGTCAATATAAAGTTTCTTAACTATTGTCAGCTTTATTAAATCCTTATTGCAGTATACCCACCTCATTCTACTCATAGATTACAGCCTCTTGACGTCTCCCTCTTCTCACCCCTAGCTACATACTATAGCCAGGAACTCAACAACTTCCTTAACAATTGTTAAGGAATTACACGTTTTAGTAAGAGAGACTTCTTCCACCTCTTTTGGCCAGCCTTTAGGAAAGCCTTTTCACCAGGAAATATATAAAGTGGATGGAAAAAGACAGGACTATACCTATTTGAGCCGGAGGTCGTTTTGGCTCGATATAAGGTAGAAAAGTCCTATATAGAGGAGCAGTCTTCTTCTAATGAGTCTACTTACTTAGCTCTCTTAGCTAGTGATTGGAGGAAGATAGAGAGGCTCCTTAAAGAGGTGGTTACTGATGTATTTAACAAGCGCGCTTGCAAGCTTAATGACACTATACAGGACCTTGCAACCTTAAATATTATATTACAACACCGGGTCGTTGGCTACGAACGGGCTCTTAAGAATGAGAAGAAGAAGCGTGAGCGTGTAAAGCCTCTATTTTGTAAGCTTGCCCTTGCTGAGGATGGTGGTGCTACATTCTTTAGCCCCCATAAGATTTAACAAGCTTGTGACCTCCGGGAGGAAGCAGAGGAAGCTAAGAATCATGAACAAGCTCTCAAAGCTGATAAAAAGCTTCAACGTCAACTACAAAAGGATAAGAAGAGGCGTTTAATTGATTAACAAAAGGAACAACGAGTACAGGATAAGATAACCCAAGACAGAGAAGCTGAGGCTAGGAAGCTCGCTACGCAGGAAGCTAAAAAAGCTAAACAAGCTGAGAGGCAATTGCAACGCGATATAATCCTCACTTGGAGGTTAAAGAAGGCTCAAATGAATACTATATCGGCTTCAAAAAGGGTAGATTTGACGGCTGTAGATAGTAAAGAAGTTCAGGTGGTTAATTTAGCTAGTAAACGCCCTCAGCGGCAGATGAAGCTTCCACTTAGATTCCAAGATCACGATATATAGCTAGCTACATTCACCGGCTCCCAAAGGCTATTACACCAAGAATTCAGTAGATTTGATTAAATACTAGGCCCTCTGCGGCCTCATTTAAACAATTGATTTTGGTGTTGGAGACCGTGCGCGAGGTGGCACCGTGCGCGAGGTGGCACGGACTCCTATTCCGACGCTAGCCAAAAAAATCACGTCTGAGCTCGCTGAGGTAAGGTTAAGCCAAATGTAGTTTTGCTGACTTAACTTGCCAAGACAGTTGGGAGATACAAGTAGGTGTGGGCATTTTCCCAAAGATTAGCAAAACTAGGTATGTTACGAGTGGCTAGTGCCTAGGGATGTGTTTTTTCTCAGTCCGAGAGTTGGCGCCCCCAGTGCAAACCCCCCTCTTTTTAATGTGGTCCCCAAGTTAAGCCTCGGTAAATGCCGGTTCCCAGAAGCGACCACATCTACTTTCTCTGCGTTATTGAGCTAGATTGGTGTTCCTCTGTCCACCAAGACCCAGTTTCACAACATTTAGATCGCGCACTTTCCATAATATTTTTTCAATTGCCTTTCGACGCACTACCTCATATGTGCAGAATGCGAGGTAACAGGCAGAAGAAGGATTGTTCTCGTTGTGGAAAAACTTTCAACAAGAATGAACTCGCAAGTCATCGAAAAGCATGCCCATGGACCCGATGTCGTTACTGCAGGAGAAGAAAATTACTAGGTCAACCACATACATGTGTACCAAGCCCAACTTCCAAATTGCAGTGTTCCCGCTGTGGAAGGTATTTTAAGTCTGGAGAAGTTTCAGGCCATCAAAAAGCATGCCAATGGAAAAAGTGCAATAACTGTTTCAAACATACGCCACTAGATCAATCGCATGATTGTTCATCCGGCAAGCGGCGATGTAGCCGTTGCAACAAACTTTTTAAGTCTGCAGAAGTCATTCATCATCAAAATACATGCTCATGGCGAAGATGTCGTCTCTGCCACAAGAGAGTACCATCAATTCAAACCCACGATTGCCCGGGACCATCACAAAATAGAATGAAGACTTGTTACCGCTGCTACAAAGCCATTAAGCCTGGAGATTTTGCAAATCATCAAGAATCATGCCAATGGAGAAAGTGTCGTCACTGCTACAAGAGAAAACCTCCAGGTGAGGTTCATGATTGTCCCAAAAAGCCGCCACCACAGCCCCTCAAGCGCGCCTGCAAGCAATGCAGGAAAAGATTCCCCGTTGATCGGATTGACGAGCATACCAAAGAATGCAAGTTTACGAAATGCCTTGGTTGTCAGATCTCGCTACCAGAGGTTGCGCTTCACGATTGTCCAGGCCCAACGAGTAAATGCAAGGGTTGCTGCGGACGATTTCCTGCTGAAGAGATCAACGAGCATATCAAAGAATGCAAGTTCAGGAAATGTCCGGCCTGTGAAAAGGTCTTGGCTTTAGGAACATTCCATGATTGTCCAAAAAAAGACCACATACGCAAGAAGCAATGCTCCCGCTGTGCCAAGTCATTTCTTCCAGATGCTGTTCACATCTGCCAGTTTAAGCGCTGCTCCATATGTCTGACTCCAGCATCAAAGAATGAATACCCTCGACACAAGCGAGCCTGCTCCGCCGTTCTATGCGAGAAGAGGAATGCCTTACGAAGCACTGGATGTTGCAGTTGGCTAACATATGTGAGGAGCGCGCCTTGTCCTCATCCTAAGATGGAAGGCCATCACTACTGCAAAAAACATGCCGACCTTCGGAATTTTAGCAACCAGTTCCGAAAAAATACAGAAGCCGAACAGCAGAGATTTCGATCTGTTCTTCTTGGAAGACATGGCAAATGGCTCGACTGGCAGCATGCTGCTCTATCTGAATCAGCGAGGAGGTGGGTTCAGCAGCCGAAAAATGTCGCCATTTGTGATATTGAGGCATGTAGTGGCGGCCGAATGATGTCTCCTTTAAACGTTTTTGAAGTTGCCATCACAAACGCAGAAGGTCAATGGATCATTCCACCTACAATAATTCATCATCAAATGACGAAGAGGGAATTGTTCGCAGCGAATGTCGAGAGTCTTAGAAACGAAGCTGCGTTCAGCAAATTCTACGGCGATGCTGACGAAACCGAAGCGAGAGGAATGGGTGAACGAATGGCAACCTGGAGAGAGCTCGGCCAAGAGCTCGAAGCCTATTTAAAGAGAGAGGGAGCGATCGTCACATGGTGCGATTGGTCACATTCCAGCTTCGACTGGCGAGGTCTATACACAGGGCTTGCGTCCGTCGGCTTTGAACAATTACTTCCACCTGAGCCATCAGAAAAGTACCGGCCTCTTTTCTGGTGGCGAAAGATAAGGAATGCACTGGGTCTTCATGAATTAAGTCTAAATCAGGGGAATTTATTTGAGATTCTGTATCCCGAAGACACTGAGCTGCTTTCGCAAGCTCATTACGCTGGCCCTGATGTCCGGATGTTACGAAAGATCCTTCAGTACCTTTTCAGCGGGCTGGAAAACTCTCCGATTCCTAGGAAGATCGAGAATTTCGTCGAAGTCATTTACGTCAAACCCAGTGGTGATGATAAGATTTCTGACGAGAAGCATAATCAGGATTGGGAAGAGGAGAATAGCGATGATGAGAATAGCGATGAGGCTAGAGGCCAGCCACCGAGAAAACGTATCCGGCGCTCGTAAGGATAAAAAAGAAGATAGTTCTTTAGTAAAGGTCTCATGCTTCTTGCAATCTTGCAAGGCGGTATAACCTTGGGCTTGCGACAAAGCCCCCTAGAAATACTGAGCCTACTACATATCATGATGTTACCCGAAGAAGCCAGATTATTAATGAAAGATTGATTTCGCAAGATCCTAGTATCCATTTATGTCAGTAAAGTAAACCTAACTTTACAACGAGGCCCGAGATTTTCAGGGTTGGCAGTAACAGCCGACAGTGTCAGACAGTGTCTATCACATATCGGGGGGGCTGATTTGGCGCGGTTACGACCCGGGTTAATACGAGGTTAGGGCCACCCCTGCTGATAACGCGCCCGAACCCCGCACGAGGTCGCGCAGCGACCGCCCCCGAGTACTTTTGCACGCGATTTTGGGCGAAAAGGTACATAATTTGAGTTAAATCGGTACTTCTGGACGGTCGCGTAATGTTGCTCTGAATTTACAACACCTCAACGGGCTCTATTCCTACATTAAGGCGTCTCAGTTACTGTAGTGCAGTCCTATATTAAGACGTCTCGGTCACTAGAGTATAGTCCTACATTGAGGCGTCTTGGTTACTGCAGTGCAGTCCTATATTAAGACGTCTCGGTCACTAGAGTATAGTCCTACATTAAGGCGTCTCGGTCACTACAGTGCAGTCCTATATCGAGACGTCTCGGTCACTAGTAGAGTCCTACATTGAGGCATCTTGGTCACTGCAGTAGTCCTATAGTAAAATAGTATTATATATATATATACTGCTTAATACGGAGCCTTTCCCTCCCTTTCCCTCCCCCGCCCTAAGGGCTAGTTAGTAGTTAGATATTCTTACAAAGCCAATCCAAAGAACGCCGGCCTCGTAGCTGTTCCAGCTGGTTAATAGCCTGTCTCTCGTCTCTTGCCGTACCGTCTTCTACGCGCCGTCTTATATCCTTAATTATCCTACGGCGACGGCTATAGAATATAGCCTTGCCGTTAACCCGCTAGCGTGCCCCCTAGCAGCGATTAAGAGCTTCAATTGACGGCCCACCCGCTAGCCCTAAAGTCCACTTAGTCTAGAGCTGGAAGACCGAATTACCGCCTCGAAGCATTTTATATTTCCTTGGTGGCGCCTGCGGGTCAAGGATAAATGGGAGAGATAGTTGGGTATTAGCTTGTGCCTGCGCCAGTAGGGGCGATGCGGATATAGTAGATGGCTGAGCGGGCGGTGCGGATATCGTAGACGGCTCGGATATTGTAGACGGCTGAGCGGACGGTGCGGATATCGTAGACGGCTGAGCGGGCAGTACGGATATCGTAGACGGCTGAGCGGACGGTGCGGATATCGTAGACGGCTGAGCGGGCAGTACGGATATCGTAGACGGCTGAGCGGGCGGTGCGGATATTGTAGACGGCTGAGCGGGCGGTGCAGATATGGTAGATGTTATAGTAGACGGCTGAGCGGGCGGCGCGGATATAGTAGACGTTATGGTAGACGGCGGCTCGCCTAAAGGTGGACGTACGGACTCCGTAGGCCCTATCCAGATGCCCGTCTTCCCTTGCTAGATCTATATAGGTGCGAATGATGCTGATGACCTTTCCATTTCGCCAAGGCGTTCTAAGATTGTCTGCACGCGTAATTGAACCCCCTTTATCTTAGAGATCGCGGCCTTGTGTCTTAGCTTAGCTATGGCCTTGTGGGCGGGCCAGTATTTCCGCATTATTAGCTTATCTGGCGTAACTATGTTAGCTAGCGAGCTTTCTACCCGCGTGGCGAACCTCCAGTACTCCTTACAGCCGAAGAGGGGGTCCTTCTATAGGGGGTGAAGCGGGAACTGCTTGCGTAGGATTACTGAGTCCTGTAATAGGATTACCCTAAGCGCGTAAAGGAGACGTAGAAATCCTAAGCCCGTAAGGTTAAGCCGTACGACCTCATTATCGGCCCTACCTAGGTGGTAGGCCTCTATGCGTTTTAGCTAGATGTTAGTCTCAGGCTATATCTTTGAATAGAGGGCCTCCTCCGGCACCTCCCGTGCGTGGGGGAGAAAGTAGCCCTTTCCTTTTTTTAGGAAGCCGGCGATCGACCGCATAAACGCACGGGGTAGGTAGCTAAGGTAGGCTCCCGTTATTGCGTTCGTATTCCAGCGTCCGGCCCGTCTAATTTGGGTCTCCTTAACGCTGCTAAGCTCGGCATGCCGGACGCTCTGCTTGCGGGCGCTATGGGTCTTCTCCTTTAAGTAAATTCCTACCCCCTAGAACATCTTTTTATTCTATTTGAACTGCGTATAATAGCTTAGCGGCTGTTGCGGTACTTTAATACTGCCAGGGAAGACGTATAGGTTATAGTAGTCCTCTAGCTGCTGAAAGGATGGGAAGCTCTTAGCGCCGTCTTTACCCCAGCAGTTAAAGAAGTAGAAGGCTATTGCAGAGAGGGGGCAAAGGATAGGGTCAGCATTCCGCATACAGCCCATATACTTAACCTTGCCGTGCTGATTCTGCTTCCCTTGTGTTATTAATATAATTATATATGGCGCTAACTTGTCTGGTTTAGGCCCTTCATTCTCTAGTTTAATAAGGACAAGGTTAGCAAGCTAAACGTCCCATCTACTTTCACCATAGGTAACGGTAGTATGGCCTAAGGAACGGGTTAAAAAACGGCAGCCGTATGGATTAGATAGGGTATATAGTAGTAGTAATATACGAACCTAATAAATGCTCGGCAGCAGTTTAAAGGTAAGACTTAACTAAACCCGGCATCTTAGAGCCCGTCTCCCAGCACCAAGTGATTGCCCTTTTAAGCCCTTTAACGTCGTAGCCGCCAGTAATTGTAAATAGGCCTTAATTAATAAAGTTAACGCGTCAAATCCAGTCCTTATCGCGGCGGACGCTGTCTAGTACTACTAAGAGCTTTGCCCCCCGCAGCGGCTGTAAGGCCTTGCCTTCCGACTACCACGCGTAAAGCTCAGTAATAGCGGAGACGTAGCTATTTACAACTGAGTATCGGACTGTCTCGTTGAATAGGGTGTCTAGGGCCTCCTCATCCCACATCTCCCCTTCCTCCTTTATAGCTTCCTCCCCTATAGCTGCGGCTGCTCCTGCGGCTGCCCCTGCGGCTGCCCCTACGGCTGCCTTCCCCCCTAGCTGCCCTACCCGCTCAACCGTCTTCTGCCTTTTCTTCGCCCGCTCGCCATCTTTCCACATCTCTTTCCGTTTTGACTTCCGTTTTTAATAGCCAGCAGCCCGTGATTCTTGGTTGACGACTTGCTGCTCTAAGAATAGGCAAAGCTTATCTTCTATTACTTGGGCGCCGTCCGTATTGCCTTCCAGTCTCGCGCACCAGTCTTCCCACTCTTTCTGCTTCGGCTTGTACGCCCTTGTAGTATTCTTCGAGCGCTGGGCCTTATAAATATCCTGTAGCCGCGCTGTCTGGGCCTTGAATTCGTTCTGGAGGCTATAGGAGGAGGAGGAGGAGGAGGCTAGGGGGGCTTCCTTTGACTGCAAAGTAGACTCCATATCCGCAAGAGGTTAGGGGGAAGACGCGTGAGCGCGGCGCGGGTAAATAAAGCTACCGAACGCGTAAATATCAAAGGAGGAGAAGGAGAAGAGAGCTCTATATTATAGAATTAGAATTACAGCAGGCCGTTCTATATAAAATTAGAAGCCCCGCGCGAGCTAGGAGCCAGCGCGGGCACGAGAACAGGAAGAGGGTTAAAAAATGGATTGTCGAGGCGACGATGAGGTCGAAGGCGCGCGACGAGGACCTCCATACTAACCCAGTACTAACCTAGGCCTCAAAGACGCGTCCGAAAAGTAGGGGCCACCACCCAAGGGGGGGGGTGATATTTGGACGATATGTCGCGGACCTTGGGGGGTCGTGCATAACCCGAGGTTACGCCAAGCTTAACCCCGACCTCCGATACCTGATATTGCGGAATCAGGGAGCCCTCGCTAGTTGAAACTTCTGCGCAGGGGACCAATATGACCAACTACCATCTCCAACCTTCATCTTTGATCAATAGCAATGGCTATCCAAAACAAATACTCGGTCATTTTGCCAACGTATAATGAGCGCAAAAACTTACCAATTGTCGTTTTCCTCTTGAACGACACCTTTGTGCAGCAGTAAGTTCAAGATCTGGAAGCTTCAAGTTGTCGTGTCTAAAATCTCAACAGCGGGCTTGAATATGAAATCGTCATTGTTGATGACTCGAGTCCGGACAATACCGCCGAAGTAGCGATGCAACTCCAGAAAGCTTTTCCTGGTCGTATCATCCTCAAGCAGCGCGCCGCTAAATTAGGTTTAGGAACGGCCTACATCCACGCACGTAGGTGAAATACTGTACTTGCTGTCCTAGTGCTAACGCTACCTCTTTACGGCAGTCCAATTCATTACAGGCAACTTTGTTGTCATCATGGATGCCGATTTTAGCCACCATCCCAAGTTTATTCCCGAAATGATCCGCCTTCAAGAAACCAAAGACTACGATATTGTGACTGGTTCAAGATATAATGGTAGCAGCGCAGGTGTTTATGGTTGGGATTTAAAAAGAAAGCTCATATCCAAAGGAGCGAATATCTTTGCCGATACTCTGCTTCAGCCTGGTGTGAGCGACGTGACAGGGAGTTTCAGGTTGTACAAACGAGACGTGTTGGGAAAGACCATGGCAAATGTGCAAAGTAAAGGATATGTCTTTCAAATGGAGCTCATCTGTTTGGCTAAGTCAATGGGGTACACGGTTGCAGAGATTCCAATTACCTTCGTAGATCGCTTGTACGGCGAGAGCAAGCTTGGTGGAGATGAGATTGTACAGTACGCGAAGGGGGTCTTCAGTTTATGGAACCGCATTTGAAATCAACAGAGCTAGAATTGATGACATGGGCCAGGACATTTCGAGATCCCAACGAGAACTTTATATCTTGCTTGCATGTGCCGGACCTGAGAAATGCCACTCACCACTCGCCTAGTGGATTAATTCTGTACGCATCCAATAGAGTTGAGGGACATGGTCCGGCTGGCCGCTGCTGGTCGACTTTAGAGGGGACAGCCGAATTCTGAGTTAGCTGGTCTTGAACTAGGCGGCTGTCTTCTGAAGGCTGCTGGGCTTGGCCAAAGCTAGAAGTTGGGAGCACTAGAATAAAGACTAGGAACGACAACAAAGTTGAGTATGAGTGTCATGAGGCATCTCGATTTTCTTCTTCATCACCAGCAGGCTTGATCAAGCCTGATCATAGCGTGTGTAATCACGAGCGAGATTGAGGAGCGGCAGTGCAAGATAGAACGAACTTGAGCCGAACTTGAGCTAGAGGTAAGTTTGAGAACTTATCGACGAAGTGGATGTAAGTTGATATAGCGGTAAACCATGGACCGGCTGCTGGCGAGATTTGCCGCCGCTGCAGACTGAAGAACAATGTGACGGCCGACAGGAAAATCGTCATAGGGGAAAATCCACACCAGTCGGCTCGCACGGCGTAGAGCTAAAGACGGCAAAGCAAGAGGGTGCGGCGTAGACATTGTTTTGGTACAAATCAGGGGGGAAATTGCCGTCTAAAGCGGCGTCACAAACCTCCGAATTCAGCGGCAATTTTCCCTGAAACTACTGTTGTAGTGTAAAGCTGTCTGTATTAAGTTCCAATCTTGCTAATCAAGTGTATATTCCCGACTTGCTTTTACTGCTTTCAATGAAACGCCGCGGTTGGTTTGAAGTATACTCAAAGTTGTCATCATCAAGATAATCCACTAGTGTGTTAACCTTTTTCGTGTGTTTCTCAGTAGGAAATTTGTACCAAAACTCCTTGCTCTTACGCACTGCTATCACAGAATATTTCACAAAGATTCCGAGTCGCGTTACGGGATCAGACTCCTGAGATTTAACGGCACAACATTCAGGATGTTTAGTTCCTTTTTCACGTAGGTCGCACCAAATCCACACGCTGTTGAAGTCGACGTCCTTTGGAAAATAGACGTATAGAGAATGTCTCAGGCTAACTCTGCCATGCTTGCCAGTCGCTCCTACACTCGCACACGATATTCTTGTCCCGTTCATAAGGCCTGGATGACGGGCTGCTTTAGATAACCGTGGAATCTTGTCTTTTGAGGATCCTTGCTGCAGTGATCTACTTGGACTGGAGCCAACCTGGAGCGCCATATGGATCGCCCAAACTTCTGGAGCTGGATTGCTTGATTTTATTGGTGGACTGGACTGGATTAGGGCTTATGGAGGCTCCTGGCGCTCC
>Ga0307507_10005571_pt1 | contig 20550 bp, 7 predicted proteins | sample 7_EM_MG_FD_207223 | JGI IMG/M metagenome (GOLD analysis project Ga0307507, IMG submission 207223) | Populus trichocarpa ectomycorrhiza microbial communities from riparian zone in the Pacific Northwest, United States - 7_EM | ecosystem: Host-associated > Plants > Roots > Unclassified | place...
CTACTCCCATGTTAATATTCGAGCTTATATGATAATGCAGATTGTATTTTCACGTCCTGGCAATGTCGGAGTATTAGGTAATCCATACAAAGGTTTTCCATCGGCATATCGACACCTTCTCTGATATAAACCACCTCAAATTGTATCGGGACAATCATCTATAAATTTTTTAAAGCAATTTTTTAAAAAGAATAAAACCTTCAATTCTTTTCAAGCTCAGCCACTATGTATTGGCAAGAAGAGAACAGAATTGCGGGCAAAAGCCTTCAAAATACAAGGCCTCCAAAGACAATGATCTGGAGAAAACGATGAACAAGTATCTCTATGATGCTTAGCAACATGTCAAGTCAGATGATTTGCTGCGAGGTGTTAATGGTGGTGAGGCCTCAGAGCATGTATTTTGACTTTGATTGTATCTTTCGCTTTGTAGTAAACATATCTTGTTCTAGATATAACAATCATCCTAATGGATTGTTTCGTAGGACAAGTAACTAATTAAGGATGGTGGGATTAGAAAGATTTGCCATGTTATTTAGCAGGCTAATTAATGATATATTCTACCACAACTAAAATTTTAGAGCAGTGGTTCGTCATTGTTAATATCAACAGGGGACTTGAAGACAATCAAGAGATGTTTAGTTCCAAATTTAAGGCCCTGACAATTCGGATTCTAAAAGGAATAGGTGACAATTGGGATTACAAATTTAAAGTTTTTTTAAAAAAAATTTTATCTCTTTTTAAATACTTTATGTTTTTATCATTTTACATTTGGCTTATTAATTTATTACTTATTTTTTGCAATATCTTTTTTAGTTTTTTCTTATTTTACATTTTTTTTAGAAAAAAATATTATGTTTTATTCTTTATATTTTTAATATTTATTTTTCTACACGTTACCTATTTTTGTTTTTATTTTTGTTTTTATTTTTGTTTTTTTTTGTAACTTTTTTATTTACAATTTTTTTATAAATTTTTTATACAAAAATTAAGGAAATGGAACTGAAGCTGAACACATCAATTGGAAGATTAGACGAGCTTTAAGGTTTAGGTCCAGGTATTGGCCCCAGTGATGGGGATGAGGCTATAATAGTTCTTTTAGAAAGTACAATTGAGAGACAAGCTAGAGAGCGTCCTCCATCAATGACAGCCTGATTGTGAAGGTTTTTGATTTTGGCTGCAGGATTTTTTGGTTTTCTCACAATAGCAGTTTGCGTAGTATCAGGGATTTTTTCAGCTTCTAATTACTCTGTCATCCAAGCCGCCTTTCCGTTGTTAATCGTGTTTGCTGTGTGTTGCAGCAAGAATAAAAAAATAAGGATCAACATTTTATGTTCTTACCTAATCCTCTCTTCTAAAAGAGTAACTAAAGATAGGCTAATAGCCTGTATATTTGAGTTGGGTCAAGCAATAGCATAAATATATATGAGTTTCACGAGTTATCAAATTTATTATCTCTAGATCCAGTCAAATGTTGAGCCTAGACATATAAGATTCGATGAGCTACAAGACCCACAATGTCCGAGCTCAGCCGAGCACTGAGCCTAGACACATATGAGTTTGGCAAGCTGTCATACCCACCATATTCGGGTCCATGCTCTTTTTTACTCTAAAGAATCTTAGGCTCCATGATTAAACTATGAGTTAAAAATATTTTACTCTAATAAATTTGAGATATTTTATCCTGATAAGTTAGAGATATTTTGCTTACATTTTAACTCATTTTTTTCGGAAAGAGATAAGCCCTATAGGCTATAAAAAGGATCAAGATATCTCTCAAAGGTAGGCTCGCTTTTTTCTCCTTCCTTATTGCATATGTATTTTTAGAATTCTTTTTTAAAATATGATTGTATTTTCTTTGAAATGATACTCATTTAAGTATCAAAGAATTCTCAAATTCATAAAAGATGATTTTTTGCAAGTATCAGGTATTATTCATCGAACATCTTAATAAAAATATCAGATTGGCTGTCAAGCCGATCGGGTAAATTTGAACCTCTTCAAAAACATTCGTTCTTTTCAAGCTCAGCCACTATGTATTGGAAAGAAGAAAACAAATTTGAGAGCAAAAGACTGAAATATATAAGGCTTCCAAAGACAAGGAATGCTTTCTTTTACATCTACAGCAATGGTCTGGAAGAAAATGATGAATAAATATCTCTATGGTACTTAGCTACATGTCAAGTCAGATGATTTGCTGCCTAGCCTAAAGGGTGATGAGGCCTCAGAGCATGTAATTGCCTATATTTTGACTTCGAATAGAGGATTTAGTCTTTACTTCTTGCAGTAAATATATTTATTCTAGTCAAGTAGAGTTAAGTGATTTTGCTTCTTTTTATTCCTATGATCCTATCGGATCATCTAATATTCATCTGTAGTTGAATATCAAAAAATTACTAGTAGCATTCTTGAAAAACCCTTTATTTTGCTCTTCATTAAAATAAAAATCCAAAATTGTATTTTTACATATTTTAGCATTGTCACAAAAAAAAATCTCAAAAATACTTTGCATGCATATTTGAACTTAATAACAAGTTTATTAAGTACATGAGAATTTGATCTATATTAAAAGTTTCATTAATTAGGCTAACATACTCAAATTTACAAAATAATAAAACCATCGAATGTATGTTACTTATGTTTAAGGCAAATGGACTCATAGCGAGCCAATACCCTGAATATTAAGAAAATAAAAACACAACTCCTAAATTTTCAACAAAAATATTTTTTTTATCCAAATAATCTTTTCAATTTGTATTAACGACACCAAAGTTGAAAATACCCACTTGGATTAATATCCACCAATTCTTGAATTGAAAATATCATCTTAATATTCACCAACGCTTGAATATTTGTATTCTATAAAGTCAAAATTAAGAATACTTTCAATATTTACTAATGTTAGAGTTAAGAATATTAATATTATAATTAGAATTAACTTTGAAACTCAATATTTATTGGCGTCAAAATTAGAAATATCAGATATTTTCTTCATATAATACATACCAACATCAAAATTGAAAATATTTTTAGTTGAACATTAACTAATGCTAGAGTCAAAAATATTACAATAGACCTTTCGTAATTTAAAACAAAATCAACAATATAACCTATCTTAAGTAGGATATTTTAGGAGTGATAATATCTTCTTTTTAGCATAATTAATTTCATACCATAAAATATTTATTGATCAATTATGATTTATAATGACATAACACTAGATGATGATAACTAGGGGTGTTCAAAAAAACTAAGTAACCGAGAAAACTGATAGAAAATTAACCGAGAAAACCAAACCGAGATGGAAAACCGATGAAACCGATTTTTAAAACCATAAAAGCTTGTTGGTTTGGTTCGGTTTCGGTTTTACCACTGAAACTGGTGAACCGAACCGGTTCACCCATAAAATAAAGTTAATAAACGACCTATAAATAATACAGTAAACCTAACCCTAATTGATAACATTACATGAAAAGCCGCCACCCACACCAGAGAAGATTTATCGCCTTCTTTCCCTTTCAATTTTCATCCACCCTGCGTCTCTGCCCCCTGCATCTATGTCTTCTCTAGCCAAACAATAAGTCATTAACCCACGTCTCCGCATCCATCTAGTATACTTGCAGCCAAACAAAAACTCTTGGCTTCTCTCTTTACTTGCAGCAGAAAGAGAGGGTTCCTCCATTAAAGAAAAGACGGCAAGGTAAAGTTTATCCATCTTTGACACTGCTCGTCATCTTTGATAGTGCTTCCATCCTCAAGACATGGATTGTACTATGTCAACTACAAGCAAATCAAAGGAGCCACTAAAAATAGAAGCCATTATTGAGTAGAGAGGCGGATGATGAAAAGCCTAATGGGACCGAGAGGGACGATAGAGGAAAGGGAAACCAAGAGGAAAAAGGAAGCATGTGGAGAGGGAAACTTCCAAAGCCTTGGATTCTCTGTTCATGAAAGCATGTTAGTCCATTACCACATCCATGATTAGGTTTTCCAGTTTTTAAGCTAAAAAACTGAATTTAACCGAACCGAACGAACTGGTTCGGTTTGAACCGGAATTCAGTTCGGTTGGGTTTGAATTTTAAAAAATATAAGTTACTCGGTTCGGTTGGTTTTTATAGTTCAAACTGAACCGAACCGAACCATGAACAGGTCTAATGATGACTCTTTAATCTAAACATTTCCCCTTCAAAAAATAAAACGCTAGATATCTTCTTTTTTTTTCAAAGCTCATCGCATATTCGGGTAAACGCTCCTGCAATAAGTTTTATTGTACAAAACTGGAATCTGTGAGAATCTTGCCTTTGACTTGGGAAAAAAATTCCCTTGCGTAGCACAAAAATCTCTGAATACAACTTTGATTCTATTTTCAAATAAATAATTTTATTTTGATTTTATTGGGTGATATAGTATTTCATTAGTTTATTCCCCGCACTAGAATCAAAATCTTTTGGAATTAAAAAAAAAGTATTTAGATTATAAAAAAAAATTTGGTATTAATATTAAACTCATTATAATGGTTAAAACTTAAAATTTTAAATTAAATCATGTGTAAATTGTTAACTTGTTAATTAAACAGGTTTAAAAAAAAAGATAAACGGATCAGATTAAAACTAATCAATCTGTCAAATCTATGACCTGAGTTATGAATTCAACTGGATCAAATTAATTTTTTTTATTTTATTATATGATAAAAAATATAAAAATTAATTTATCATTACCCAAGTAGTGAAAAATAAAATAAAATAAAAATAGCATATTAAATAATAGAACTAAAGATAAAAAAGAGGCTAAAATACCAAAATAGCCTAATACAACAAAACTCCGGCATGTGGCCTTGAGTGAGGGTCGCGGTATCATATGTGGTCTGAAAGAAAATATTGTTGTCAGCGGAAATCCAGCCTGCAATCTTTAGCCACTAACACATATATTTTAACCAACTAAGTTATGACGTGAAGTTGTTATTAAACAATTAAAAGAAAAAAAGAGAAATAAAAGAAAAACATGAAAAGTGAGCTTTTTGTAATAGTTGAGGAGTGAAATTGAAACTTATTAGAAGCTATAGGGGTACTGTTGGGAAAGTTTAAGCTACGAGGATAGAAGTGAAGCATTGATAAATCTTTGAGGGCAAAAATGACGTACAGCATGAATCGACAACTCGATACCATATCTTACGTTTCTGCCAGAATCTCATACCTATGACTTGTGCATGCTAGACTATATTTCATACCAATGGAATATCATCACCCACTTTTTTTTATAAATGATTTTTACATGGATGCCAGGCTTAGAACTAGAAAGTAATTTCTAGCTATACAAGTCACAATCAAAGTCCATGAAAACACGGACCAAACCATTGAAATTCAGGCTATGCCATACAATTTCTATGACAGCTATGTCATTCCTAACCTTCACTTTATTTATAGATCAGTAAAATATTGATAAGTTCAAGAGAAGATTTGATTACCTAACAAGTTGATTTGTAGATCATGTAAAGCTCGAGATTTAATTCTCTTGCAGCATTAATGGCCGCAGCAAATTGTTTTTTTAGTTTAACGTTGGTGTCCGGGTCAGCTTGCGTGCATCTCGACTAATCCCACGGGCTCTGAAGTTAACGACCATGTAAGCCTCCAGTGGCCATCATATGAGCAACCATAGGGTTTGAACCTGAGACCACAGAGAAAGCAAACCTCTTGATCCCAAACTTTTACTACTGGACCACCACTAGATAGTTTTCTCTGGGGAGACTTGTGCTGCTCTGATCCATGGAAAACAAATGTCACCTTATCGGCTAGCTAGAAGCTTGGGCTCGTCTTTTTGTTACTAAATTTCTTGGAAGTCATATCTCCACTGACCGTTTAATGTAAGTTCACTAGCGAAAATGATCACTCTTTTTTTTGGTTTACAAGTGTTTCGAAAATGAATAAATATAATTGGCGGGGATATAAAAAAATTATTTTAATGTATTTCTAAAAAATCATTTTGAAAAAAAAATTATATCACTATTCTAAACACTCTCTACAACTTATTAGTAATGAGGTTGTATTTACCTTGTAAGAAAATAAAATAAAGACTACGACTCCTAATTGACTTAGTTACAATTTTTTATTGATCTGGAAGAAAACGATGAACAAGTATCTCTATGATGCTTACTGCTTAGCAACATGTCAAGTCAGATGATTTTCTCCGTGGCGTTAAGGGTGGTAAGGTCTCAGAGCATGTAATTGCAAATATATGCTTAGCAACATGTCAAGTCAGATGATTTTCTGCGTGGCGTTAAGGGTAGTGAGGCCTCAAAACATGTAATTGCAAATATATGCTTAGCAACATGTCAAGTTAGATGATTTTCTGCGTGGCGTTAAGAGTGGTGAGGCCTCAGAGCATGTAATTGCAAATATTTTGACTTTGAATAAAAAATTGTGTCCTACGCCTTGTAGTAAACATTTCTTGTTCTAGATATAACAATCATCCTAATGGATTATTTCGTGGGACAAGTAACTAATTAAGGATGGGGGATTAGAAAGATTTAGCAGGCTAATTAATGATATATTCTACCACAACTAAAAGATTAGAGCACCGCAACTCTCCGCCTATCTTGAGATCCTGCACGACGGGTTTTGTAAATGGAATTTGGAATGATCAGAAGGTTAGGTGGTTCACGGTAGATTCAGTTAATTGTGTTGGCGGAATACTCGTGATAAGGAATGATGAATCATTTAAGTTTGATTCCATTGAGTACAGTGGGCAATGGATAGCACTCCTGGGAACACATGCTCAGACAAAATTTTCTTGTGCAGTAGGAGGTGTTTATGTCAGGTGTTCGATCAGGGATAGATGACTATTGTGGGAGGAAATCATCACTCTGCAGGCTGCCTTTGGGATACCATTGTTTTTAGTTGGTGATTTCAATTAAACTTTACATCAGAGTGATAGAAACAGTAACTACCTGAATCAGCTAGGAGCAAATGAATTTAGAGACTTTATTAGCGAGTGTAACTTCCTGGAGTATCCATTAAATGGTCATCGATACACTCGCTTTCGAGGATAGTCGATGAGCCGTCGTGATAGAGCTTTTGCTACTCCAGAATGTCATCTACAATTTTCAGGACTGATGCTTTATCGATTTCGTAGAGGCTTGTCGGACCACTGTTAACTGTTGTTGGGAATGAAGCATCAAGACTGGGGATGGAGGTCATTTCGGTTTCTCAACTGCTGGCTGGAGCACTCTTTATTTTTTGAGAACCTCAAACTCTCCTGGACTAAACCCTGTGCTGAGCATGCTGGCAGATTCAGCTTATTAAGAAAGCTTAGTTATTTGGCATCTACTATCCGGAAATGGAATAAGAACTCTTTTGGTAATCAGGATGAGAGGCTTTTACAGATTCAAAGCCGACTCTAGCAGCTGGAAAAGGAAGGGGAGGGTCGTTCTCTGAGTCATCAGGAGATCTTTGAATGGCATGAACTTAGCTCTGAATAGTGGACAATGAGTAAATATGTGGAAGCCATTAATTTGGAGGCAAAAGTCTCGACAGACTTGGTGTAAACTGGGAGATAGAAACACCAAATTCTTCCACTTAACAGCCACTATTAGAAGGGGAAGAAACAATATAACAAAGATTTTATTTGACAGGGTAACACACACTACACCACATACAATTAGGCTGCTGCTGCTGCTTATTTTTCAAGTCTGTTCAAACAGCCAGGTTCTACAAGGCCACAGATTGGTTCAGATGGGTTCAGCAAACTTTCTCTTACACAGTCTGCTGAGTTGGAACAGCCAGTGACAATGGATGAAGTTAGAAGAGCTGTGTTGGATTGTGATGGCTCAAAGGCTCCTGGGCTGATGGATTCACATTCAACTTCTACAAGGCAGCTTGGTCATTGATTGGAGATGAGTCATTTCATGTGGTGTCTGAATTTGTCAGAATAGGAAAAATGCCACAGGGTGTTAACACTTCTTATGTTAAACTGGTGCCTAAGAATGCACACCCAACAAAATTCATGGAGTTCAGACCAATCAGTTTGATTCATGGTGTGTACAAAATTGTTGGGAAGCTGCTCTCGTCACGGATACGACCTATCATGACTACTATTATCGGTCCTCATCAAACAGCTTTCATTTCAGGAAGGCAAATTTTGGATGGGTTTATGATAGCTAATGAGGTTATATATTGTATCAAAAAAGGTGGTCAGGAAGTGTGGTTTACGTCTATCACCATTGTTGTTTGACATTGCAGTTGAAGGACTGTAAGTTCTTTTTCAAAGGGCTTCGGCAGCACAATACTTTCAGGGTATTGAGTTTGGAAATGGTCAGTCAATCAGTCACCTCCAATATACAGACCACACTTTGGTTATAGCTTTTTAGTTAATGTTAAAAGGATCCTGCGGTGGTTCAAGTTGACATCAGGACTGAAAGTTAACTTTCATAAGAGCTCTTTTGTTGGTATTAATCTTGATGAAGATTATACGGCTGGTATGACGAATGTAATCTATTGTAAATGGGACACATTGCCATCAGATACTGGGGACTATCTTTGGGTGCAAATCCGAAGAGAATTTCTACTTGGAAGCCGGTTGTTAATAAATTCCCCGCACTAGACTGGGAAGATGGAAGGGAAGATTTCTAAGTTTACAAGGACGTGTCTGCCTTATCAAGACTGTTCTCTCCTCCCTGCCACTTTATTGTATGTCAATATTTCTGTCGCCGCAGGGGGTTGCCAAGGTGCTTACATCAATCCAACAAAAGTTTCTGTGGGGTGGTGTTTCACATGGAGAGAAAATGTGCAAAGTGGCTTGGAGTGTTGTAATTAGGTCCAAAAACAGAGGAGGTTTAGGATTGGGGTCATTACAAGGGAAGAATAAAGCATTGTTGTTCAAGTGGCTTTGGTGGCAGGATTTCATCTGCACAACATACTGCCCTGCTTTTGAAAATGGACTTCCTCTGTTCAACAGACCATTGTCAGCTACGTGGAGGGAATCTACTCAATCATTAATTCAGACACAACAATTTCATCGTCCTTGAAGAGCAGTTACACAATTGGTAATGGGGAGACAATCCAATTCTGGAAAGACAAGTGGATGGCAGCTGGCCCTCTTAACATTTGTTTCCCATCACTATATGCAATTTCAGCACAACCTTCCATTTGTTTAGCTGCAATGAGGGAGAACACGTTAGAGACCATGAAGTGGAATTTTGAATGGACAAGGCCACTTCGGCCTTTTGAGGAGATACAACTGATACAGCTATGTGCTTTGTTGTCATTAGTAAACATGAATACAAGTAAGGAAGAATAAAAAAGATGGGAACATTCTAGTGATGAAATCTATATTGTTCGGTTTGCCAATAATCTAATTGACCAGCTGGAATTCCCAGGTTCATTTTCTTTTGCAAACTTGATATGAAAAGGTCTCCCTCCTCCTAAGATTGAGATGTTCCTATGGCTGGTTCTACAAGATAAAATTTGCACAAGAAGTCTATTGCTATGTAGGACTCTAATCCAACCGAATCAAGCTTTGTGCCCTCTATATCATATTGAAATAGAGCAAGTGCTTCATTTATTTCTACATTGTCATGTTTCATGAAAGTTTTGGAATCATTTCATGGCTTGGCTTGGATTCACTTGGTGTCAATATCAATAGGGGACTTGAAGACAATCAAGAGATGTAAGCAGCTTAGTTCCAAATTCAAGGCCCTGACAATTCGGATTCTAAATTGAATAGGTGACGATTGATGAAAAGTGAACTGCTTTCTTTCGAAATATAAGACAGAAAAACATGGTGGTTACTAGAAGAAACGAAGAATCACATGGCATCCACACAAATTTTATTCTGTCCACAATCAAGTATTTGATATCAAAGCATGAAGCACAAGCACAGGGGATTGGACCAAACAAAAACAGTAGGACAATGATTGTTCTAATGTCTTGGCAATTTACAGAACGCCCAAGCCACCGCTTTGCAATCACTTCAGCATATTCAACTCGAAATGACATGTTGCTAATAGTTGAACTGTAAAACTGAAGGGACAGAACATCCTACACACTAAATATCAGCAAAAAACATAGTGTGAAGGATGTTCCTTAAAAATAATCATGCAATTTGAAACGCCTGACCAACATTTTTCACTCAAACCAATAAATGGATGCAATACAGCTCAGAAAAAGTCTCCAGAAAATCAGAATCAAAAGGGAATGTCCAACCACAGAATACAAATTTTGGAATCAAACAGAGAATTTCCACCGAGTTATAAAAAACAAACAATCCACCCATCGGAGAAGAAAATCATGGGTGGTGGCAACTCTTAAATAAGATTAAAACATCACAAGACTCTTTATCAGTAGTAGGAAAATGCATCAAATTAGACGAGCAAAACACCATTTGCACATTTATCTTGTTTCCTAATAAAGATAAGTTGCCATAAAATGTAATTAAAGCCATCAATGGCATTCCAAGATCTACGAGCATTTTCTATTGATAATGTTTCTGGTGCTCTGAACAATTGGAACCCAATCTAGTCCAGCGCATAACTATCTAGCCTACGCAATTAGGTAGTAAGATCTTTGACATATAACACAGCTAACTGATTAAGCCAACATACCGCAAGCTCTTTTGTCTTACATATCCATCAGTCCAAAAGAAATCGGAATGATCGAGAAATTTATGACTTCCAATGCCAAGAATCTGCAAGAAAGGGTGACAGTGGCATCACCTAGCTGGAAAAAGCCTTTCTTGGGTTAATCACAAATCCAACTGACAAGTCCTCTTCAAATTCACTTCCATGCTGACCAACCCCCACTAGGAAGCTCGGGTTCAGCCATGAGTGGACACTTTGACTCCACCTTAGAACTTGGGCATCTCCTCCTGTACAACACAAGGGCAAATACAGGGGGAAAATGATTATGCATCTTCAAAGTGTCAACTACCACTACGATTAACGCTACCCATTTACGAAGTGATCAACCCAAGTGCTTATAGCTCCACTGCTATCAGTTAATAACTCTCAATTCAATCTCAGTAAGCCTACTTGTCATATCAAATCAAGCAAATCAAGTTCTAGAATTCGCCTCTAGCATCTTATTCCCAGTCAAAAACAGACCAAAAGGTGCGCACTAGTGAAGATAACATAAACAAATACATATCTGAGATCAAACCAACACAGATATTATATGCGCAGTAGATTAAACACTATGATAGAGAGCTGAAAAGTTCCAGAACAGCTAGCAGATAATTGTAAGCACGCCGAATTAAGAACTACACTCAATAAGCAAACATTAAATAAGATAATTGTAAGCACGCCGAATTAAGAACTACACTCAATAAGCAAACATTAAATAAGAAGGGCATCTAGTATGCCTTGAGCTACTTATTATAGACTAGCAAAATAGATAGTGCAAACTACTGGGATTTAAGCAATCCAACCATTCCCAAAGTGCATCATCCAATTTGAGCCTCCCCCCTGGTGCTGGGAGCAAGAAATCTTAGGAGAACCTCTTGAGAACAGCTGGACACGCCCACAAACAAAGATGTAGACCTAGTAGGCAACCAAGGTGTTCACAAATCACTGTTGTTGGGCTTTTCGAGCCTGAGAACTACCATAACCACCACCATATCCAACCTGTCCACCATGAGGACCATTTGCTTGAGGAGCCCCATAATTTCCAGAAGCTTGTGATTGCTCAGATCTCCACGCTGCATTTCCATACCCAGAATTTCCATTTGCATCACCATATCCACTCCCCATGTAGCCACCGCCACTCCCCTGTAGTTCTGCTCCACCAGGACCACCAACATTACTGTTTGGAGTGCCCCCAGAACGTCCTCCAACAGCACCATACCCAGCTGGATTCCCATATGATCCATCATTTCCACCGTAACTACTGTACCCATAACCTTGATTCCCATACCCAGCGGCTCCACCAGGAGATTGACCAGCAGGTACTGAACCAGGGCCACCACTGCCAGCCCCAGCATTTTGAGCGCCCCAAGAACCAGCATTCCCATAACCCATAGCACCATAGCCAGATGAACCTTGACTGTTCCATGAACTTCTGGGTGCACCGGGTGCACCACTTACATAGCCAGCATTTGGAACATTAGGATTCCCATAAGCTGCACCTGCAGGTCCCCCATAACCAGCTCCAGCTCCAGTATAGCCGCTATAACCACCATAACCAACACCATTAGTGGCAGGACCATATCCATATCCAGCTGTGCTATAGCCAGATGAGCCATAAGGAGGAAAACCACCTCCAGTACCTTGAGGCTGCATATACCTCTCCATTCTACCATCATATGAGCTTGTGTTGCCACCAGATGCACCATAGTTCTGGTAACTGCCACCCATGGAGCGGCCACCCCCACCAGGATTGGCCTCTTTAGGAAGAGCCCGTTTCACTTCAACTTGCTTACCGTTCAAATCATGGAACGATCTCTGTAACACCCGGTCAACTGCATCTTCAGTGTCAAAAGAAATAAAGCCAAATCCACGAGGTCGCTGGGTGCTCTGGTCATACATTATTACTACATCAGCAACAAAGCCAAAGGCTTCAAAATACTGACGAAATCCATCTTCAGTTAGAGTGGGAGGCAATCCTCCAACAAATATCTTCTTGGTCCGAATATTTCCACCACCGCTGGTGTTTCTAGCAGGATTCAGGTTTCCGGCCCTGGCATTGGTTTGCTGCTCCTCTCTTGATAAGGCCCTCTTTGCCTCAACCTGAGAAACCAAAACAATTGGTTGGAAGGCAGGAGCACAAATTGAAAGCAGGAAACTTGTTTCATCATGCAGAATTACCCAGATATCTTATCTGATTACAATATTCTAGAACTTGTATAAGTAGATTCTTCATGTATGACAAGCATAGCAACCGCTAAAAGAAATAAACAACTCTCACAAAGTGGCGTGTTTATGCATAAACTCATATTATTAGACGAGTTAAGTTGTCAAGGAGTCAATCTATAAGGATACTTGAGTTGGTGTCAGCTTAAGCTGGCACATAAAATCAACAAAAGATCACAACTCAACCTAAAATTGTTTGCAGAAGTTGGTATACCTGGCACACTAGCTTATCAAAACATGGGATGAGTAATGCAACAATAAAATTTGAACCCCACCAAATACAGATGAATAGCTTCAATGATAAACCTCTATAGTTGATCAACTAGAAACATGTAACTATAAGCACATGTAACACCCTGCAAACAATTTTTACTCACTGAAAAGCTACCTAACAACAAGAAACTGTCTAAGTAATTTATTGATTTATTCAGTTAATTAACTAAATAAGTGGATTTTGATTTGTAGGTCCTTTTCAACAGAATTAAAAGGCACAAACCCACCCCTTTGAAAAATAATGAAATATATCATATGGACTCACTACCGGTGCCTGAGCTGCAGACAAGACTGGAGGTTTACCTCACTTGAATAAAAAAAAAATTATTACAAATACAGATCCAAAGCCAGGCTCATATATGGGATATGTTTATTATGGTTGACTAATATTTGAAGACATTTCAAGCTGTGCTGCATTGCAAAATCCATAAGAGAAGTGCAAATTCGATAAGTGAAACTCATTCAAAGAGGTCACAAACTGTTCAAAAACCAAACAGGCCATTATATTTCACACATTTGTAGTTTGCCCGAATCACAAATGAAAAAGGAAAACCCTCACTTATTTTGAAAATCAAAAGGAGCATTCAAATCCAACAATTCACAAAAATCAAGTTCTCTGTTTCATGCCACATAGATTACAACCTTAGAGGAAGAGCAATTATAAGATGCTCTCCACAGTTTTTTTTTTCTATTTCCTTTAATTATCCCAGTTGAGCAACTCAATAGCAGCATGTATATCATAAACCATTCAAAAAAATTCAACTAAATTAATACAAACCAATCATTCACAAAAATAAAAGAATACCCGAAACCAACGGCCAGCAACACCATCACCGACACTCAATAATATTGTTATCATAAAACAAGAGCTCAAGAACCCTAAAATCATTCAACAATAGCAAAACTACCAGTTCCGAATATAATGAAGATGCAAACAAAAGTAAACCCAAAAAAAAAAAAACATTAACGAAAACCACACAAAAACCATGAAAAAGGTTTTTAACTCACCATTCTACCATCAATGGTGTGCTTATCTTGAAGAACCATATCAAGCACGGCAGGATCTGCAAAGACGACAAAGCCAAAGCCTCTAGGTCTACCAGTAGTCTTATCTTTCATAACGACAGCCTGCAAAACGTCCCCGTATTGCCCAAAGTAGTCTCTGAGCTTCTCCTCTGATGTCTCCCACGAAATCCCTCCAATAAATAGCTTTCCCTGATCTGAATCCATTGCTTATAATAATATTGTCTAGATTTGTAGCTATAAATCTCTCTCTCTCTCTCTCTGAGTTAGGGATTCTGGATTTTGAAATTTGGGGATTTTTAATTTTGGAGGGGTTTTGAGGGGTTTGGGGATTTTCAGGGAAGAAAAAAAAAATGAGGGTTTCGTTTTGAGGCGACCCTTTGAGGGAGAATTTTTATCGTTAGAGAGAGAGAGCGGGGAGGGAATCTTGGGATACTAATGTGGAGATTATGCAATTTGGAGGGTTCGGATTTGTTTAGATTTGTATGGACGGTTGTGATTTGATGTGGTGGTTTTTTTTTTTTTTAAGGTGTGACCTTGTGTCATTTTTGGAGCTTGCTTTTCTTCTCTATAATTAAAATTCGATTTTAAAGTCCGGCAGAAATTATTTTAAAAAAAACTTAATTTTTATATTTAAAATTTATTTTTATCATCAACCTATATTAAATTAATATAAAATTAAAAAAATAAAAATATCAGTTTAAATCTTTGTATCTTGATCTTAGGAAAAATTACAAGAGAGAAAGGTAGAAAGCTTAGAGGGCAGAAAAGAATTGGATTCGGCAGGAAATTGGTTTAGCAGATCGAACAATACATCTGCAGAAAAAAATGGATTCAAAGTTATAAAGAGAAATTGACTTACTACTTGTTTGGAAGTGTGATTTAGATTATTTTTTAAAATATTTTTCATGTTAAAATATAATAAAATAATATTTTTTTATTTTTTAAAATTTATTTTTGAGAACATCGTATTAAAATGATTCAAAATATATAAATAAATTAATTTTTAATAAATATTAAATTAAATTTTTAAAAAATATAGATTTTACTGCGTTTCCAAATACCAACTTAATTCTAGAGTTTGGTAGGGTAGGTAATAATGAGGTTTGTTCTCTTCATTAATTTTACGAATATAAATCTTGATGTCACTGTCTCAATGACGATACGAGGATATCTTGACCGTCCAAAAAAACAAACAATGAGAATTTACTGTATGAGTAAGAGCCTGTCAGGAAAGTATACTATAGATATAAAAGGTATGATAAATAACACGGCAGCACGATACAAATACAGAGAAATTAAGGTATAAATTTATTTAAAAGGAGTTTTTAAATACAATTGAGTCTCGAAAATACAAATCAATAAAGTCTACCAATAAAATATTTGAATTGATCACTACTGGCCGGCTAGGTAAATCGAAATCTATGTTGGGTTTTATTTTGAAATTTGTATATATCAACCTAGTTAAATTTAGGTAATTTTATAGGTTGATTTGGCCAAATTTATCATGTTAAAACCAGAAAAAAAAAATTAAAAAAATAAAAATTATATTGTTTAAAATAAAAATGATAAATTTAAGTTGACTTATTAATCCAATGATCTCAACCCTAAATCGGGTCAGACCTTGGGATTGGATACGATAACTATGCTATAAATAAGTTTATAATACACACACATTTATATGTATAAAAAGAATATTTGGTTTTTCATTGTATAACGAGACACAAGTTACCATGGATTGAAACAATAAAATGACAATTTTGCTTATCCAAGAAAAATCATTCAACTTGTTCTTAAGGGTAATATGATCTTTTTCTCATAGCCCATTAGTCATTTTCAATTTGAATGGGGACAAAAACGGCCATTGCATATTTTCGGCACGGTATGATGACTTAAACACCCTTTAAAGCAAAAATATTTGAATTGGTATCTAAGGAGTTTTTTCATATTTTCACTCTTTAAGCATAGGAAAATTACTCAATTACCCATAAAAAATTATTTAAAAAAATGGTTTCCAAGGGTTTTTTTGTATTTTCATCCTATATTTTTAGTTATAATTAGTTTGAATAAGGGGAAATTTGGTATTTTAATAAATATAAAATATTATTTGAAAAACAAAAATGGTTGGCGTGTGCAATGCACTCGCCAGCATGTGTCTTACCCCGATGCCCTTTGGGCTGCATGTGAGGGGTCAGGCAACGTCCAAAAGGTGGCTTTTAGGGCAGCGTTCAAATCGTATCGGTTGCCCCTCCATACCTAGACGGCATGTGTGGCTAATGGATCTCTGATTTTGCGTTGATGATATTTTCTTTTTACTTTCTCTCTCCTCCTTAATTTTTGCATTTTACTTTCTAAATTTTCAACGCAGCTTGTCAGTTTGTTTTTCCTTCAAATTTGGTCCATTTTCTTTTTACTATTATTTTTTTATTTGAAATAATTTATAAATTTGAATTTTTTAAATTTCATCCTCCTTTAGTTTTTTATCTGTTAGATTTGGTCTTCATTTTATTGATTGCTATTTGTTTTTATTTGAGATAATTCTTAAAATTAAATTCTTCTAATGATTTCATCCTCCTTCAGTTTTTTTTTTCTATTAGATTTGATCATTATTTGATTGTTATTTTTTTTAACTTGGATAAATTTTTTAAATTGATATTTTTTTTTATTTCATCCTTCAATATTAAATTGACTAGGAATTGAGTTTCTTGATTGAGTTTGAGACTATGATTTCACGGGTTGTGAATTTGAATGATTAATCCGGATTTAAGAGATTTGTTTGGGTTTGCAGGGCAAAATTTTTTAAATTTTTTTTTTTTAATTTCATCCTTCAACATTAAATTGGTTGTGAAATTTGCTTCTTAATTAAGTCTGACTCTAGGACTTCATTTGGGAAATTAACTCAGGTTTAAGAGATTTGTCCAGGTTTGAATTTTTTTTTTTTTGCTTTTTTTTAACTCATATTTTTTAAGTTTCATCCTTCAGCATTTATTTAATTAGAGATTGACTCCGTTATTTTTTTATCTACTTTCTATAGGATTTTTCACTACTTTTAAAAATAAACCAAGTTATCTCAGTTCTTTTTATTTGTCGTTTATTGTTAGATTTAGCTTTTTAAAATAAATTTTATTTTTGAATTAAATTAAATTAATTGATTAAATCTAAGTATGAGATGTTCACTTCATGATATTTTGTTTGATTTGCTTTTCAGGTCGTTACTCTAACACCGTGTGCGGCTTCTTTCAACGTCATTGTGCACTGTTTTGAAGTGGTGTGAGAACCGTCTTGGTAAACTCTTTCTGATGGTGGAGTAGTGTTCACAGTGAAACGACGAAGAGTCTCCAATGGACTTTTCTTTCTTCTCCTCTCAATATAATATTGGCAACTTACTTTTTATATTTAATTATTGTTATTTTTTTTGTTCGCTCTATTTACTATTGATGTCTTTTTTTTAATTATATTATTAAATTAAACCAAGTATATTAATTCCAGTCAAATCAATGACTCGTGTCTCACATTTTACTTGCTTCTTTCAAAATGCTCCCATCGCTTGAACAATTTTTTTTTACATTAAAAAAAAATTGGATAGGCACGTGGCACAACGAGGGACAACCTATACAATATAATGACAATGAGCTCCTTACATTTGCATTTGTAAGAGGTCACGAGTTAAAATCCTTTCTCTAAAATATTTGAGTTCAAAAAAAGTATAAAAAGGTTAGAGTAGCCTTTCATCTTTGTAGTACTAGTCAATTTTAATTACAAAAGAAGCTCATATATATATATTACATCAAAAGATGAAAAATTAATTATTTAATTATTTAAAAATTCTCGGTGAGAAGAAAAATATAGATGCTATAACATTTAAAAAAATATGCATGTAAGAGATATTATTAATTTAACACATTAGTATTCAAAATATACAATTTTGATATTTTTCAAATATAATTATGAATTTATTAAGTAGGTATATTATAGGTTTGATAATAAATTTTTAAAAGGAAACTTCTAAAACAAAGATAAGAGTTTTTCAATGCTTTTATAAAGATAGAGAAATTGTGTGTTTGAGTCTAATTTTAAAAACATTGGATTTTGATATTTTTCAAATACAATTATAAAGCTTAGTAGGTATATGATAGATTTTTAGCAATTTATTCTAAATTGATCAAAATAAGTACAGGACTAGAATTTCAATATATATTTTTAACAGGTTGTTTCCAAGGGTTAAATCAATTCTTATGTTTGAAATTCTTTTGAGGATATTGATTTAAATTCCAAATGGAATTCAAATCATAAAAAATAGACAAAAGTAAATCAAAAGGGAGATTCTCTTATTTGCAAATCAATTCATCTTAAAATTAACATTAAAAATACTATTCCAAAAATACTCTCTTTCTTTGCTTCAACAAAAACTTCTCTTTACTCTAAATTGTGCATCTATACTACCTTATTCTACTTGATAATATGATTTTCCAAACATCTATTTATATTGTATTTAATAGGTAACTACTCTTGTATTTGATGAAAGCAATTTTTCTACGTGGAGAAATGGAGAATGGTGGATGCCTTTTGCTACTCGGAGCATGACAATTGGCATGATCATGGTTCGATGGGTTTCAAAGTACTTTGATCATGTTATGGCAACTAGATTGATATGTTATCCTTACTCACTCAGCAAGTTACCCATCATTTGTGCCATAATTTGATAATTAACATGGATAATTGCAAGTTGAGTATTTTTCTATATTTAGTATTTTATTCTAAATATAAGAATTGTAATAGGTTATTATTTGAATTCAAATCACATGTGGAATTGAATTTAATTTCACATGTGATTTGGTTCCAAATAGGTTGTAAAGCATTTTGAAGAAATGTGAATTATGCATTCGACCTATCAAGAAGAAATAAGAAATTTTTTTTATTTCAAATAGGTTTATTTAAAGTGAAAATATGATATTTATATTTTTAGATGTGATTGTGAATTACAGTAGGAAAAGAATAAAGTGCAAAATAGCATAACAATATTTTATAGATTTGATTTTGAATCTACATAAGTAAATAATAGAGTTTATGAACTAATTTTATAGGTTTGAGCAAAACAAAGAGAAATTCAAAATTTTCTAAAAAAATATTAAATTCATGATTCAAATAAAGTTTTTGAGATATTCAAAACAATAAAGAATCATCCATTTAAATTATTTTTTAGAATGAAATTCAATTTAAAGTAATTTATAAGGTTACAATTAACATGTATGTCATTTTTTAAAACCTAAAAGAGTTCATCACCAAATTTTCATCAAGGTTTTGAATATTTCAACTAGAAATTTGCTTTGATCTAAGTCATAAATTTTTAAAATTTTAATTTGTCCCATCAAATCAAATCCGAGAAGTATGATTAGAGGTAATTTCTACAAATTTTTTTTTACTAGAATCAAATCAAAATTAAAAGTATTACAAGCCCCCAAAGTTATAATTTATAGAGATATGTTTATTGTAAAAAACATTGTGTAGGCCTAATTGGACTCAAACCAATGATTAATACTATTATATAGTTTTTTCATGTATCATCAAAGCCTTTGAAGTCTTGCAAACAAATATGTTTTGAATACTTGATCTAGCAAAAGTGGGGGAGGAAATACTTACAATGGGTATTGTTATCTTTCGTGTATCATCAGAGCCCCCTCAAGTCCCAATGACATCTTTTGTGTGTACAAAATGCCATAAAAGTTGTTTGATGGCGTAGCCTTGTGGCATAGCCATTGAACGTAGTCGTGGGTGTAGTGGTAGGCATGGTTGTAAACGTAATAGTGGGTGTCACCGTTGGTGTAGTTGTAGGCATAGCCGTAGACATAATTATAGGTGTTGCTATGTATAGTCACTAGCGTAACTTGGGTATAACCGTTGGCTTAAACTCTAACATTTCATTGGCATATCCATAGACATAGTTGTTGGCATATCCACAACTGCGTTGGGGTTTCGTCATCTATGAAAAGAGCTTTTGAGAAATAAAAATGAACTGACTTTTTGTTCATTTCCACATAAAACGCCAATGATGAGGCTGACAAAAATCCTTGAGAAAGATTAGGGGCGCTTTCCATGAGATGATAAAATTAGACCTAAAATACTAGGCGAGCTTGACAACATCTACAAGAAAAACATTATGATGCTTAAGTTAGTATAGTGTTTGTACATGTAACGAGGAGAATGAGTATTCACTTGGCTTAAATGTTTTTTAAGCTTTGTTGAAGTCTTGTATTAGACATGTGTTGTGTTAAACTTTAAGTCTAGAAAGATGAGCTTTGGCCTTTTGGCCTCTTTCTTTAGATCTGTTTATATAGATTTTATTAAGATAAATATCTAGGACATTTATAGAGATATGTATAGTATATAAAATACCATGAAGACCTAATTGGACTCGGCCCAAT
>Ga0307507_10005572_pt1 | contig 20544 bp, 31 predicted proteins | sample 7_EM_MG_FD_207223 | JGI IMG/M metagenome (GOLD analysis project Ga0307507, IMG submission 207223) | Populus trichocarpa ectomycorrhiza microbial communities from riparian zone in the Pacific Northwest, United States - 7_EM | ecosystem: Host-associated > Plants > Roots > Unclassified | place...
TCCCTCACATGATCCACCTGACTCCTACGGAAAGATCTTGGTAGATTACTCCCACCCAAGGATCCTGGATCTGTTCCACCGTACTCAACCACTCACTCACCATCCTTGTACTGTACTTCCCATCCGCCCGCCCACCCGCCCGCCTACCTGCCCCTCCGCTGCGATTGAGCATCTCGATTAGGTTGCAAGGTACAGTATAATAAGCAAGATCTACAAGAGGTACATTAAGGTATAATACCGGGTTCCAGGTTTAGACCGGTTTGTGATGCTTTGGAAAAGGAAAAAAAGTAGGCTATGATACCCAATCGACTCTTGTATTATACCGATACCTAACCCAGAAAAGTGCTGGGATGATCATGTGGAATCACTCGGTTCAACGTGACAGGTGGAGAGAGAGGTGGAAGGGAGGGCTTCAGTGAGTTCGATCGATAAGATACTGTACAACTGCTGCGTGGAGTAGAGAGGAAAGGAGGTGGAGAGAAAGAAAGCAACATACATACCCAGCGCCGGTCGACGGCTTTCTATCGAACTTGTTTATTTATTTTTGGCAAGATATAGGAGAGAGATAAACGAGTAATCGAGGCAGGCTAAGCACCGCAAAGCAGAACAAGGGAAACAAGGGAGTGGGAAAAAGAAAAAAAGAAAAAAAAAATGTAAGCTAATACGGGGGATGAAACAATGTAGTGAAAGGCAGATTTCTTTTTTTTTTTTAACTTTTACTTCCAATTCAGCGTTCCTGCATGGCGATAATCCGAAGAGATATGATATATAAGAAAAAAAAAGTAGGGGGGGGGGTGCGAATGCATTGATATGCCCGTCACGACTTTTCAATCGATGACTAGCAAGGAAAATTGAGACAGAACGAGAGAGAGAGAGAGAAAGCCCATCTAGAACCGTGAAGACCTATTCTGCGTCCTATACACTGTGTAACCCACATATCCACCGATAATCACAACTATGAAAATGATCATCTTCAAAAAGAACCAACCCCATCCACCACTAGACTCATTCTTACTTCCTCCCCCATTGCTTGGTTTCCACATAGACGCCTTATCCGCCTTATCGGCCTTTCCGGGGCGCTTGCCGCCGCTGCTACCACTGCCAGTGTTGACCTGGTACAGGTTCTTCGAGGACACGGTGATGATGTCGTGATTGTCTGGGCGCGCATTAGCAGACCGCATCGCCGAGGGGAGGAAGGATGGAACATTACCGCTGAGTTCACCGGTTTCCGCCGTGAAGCCAAGGTAGGTGATCTGTGGGAGTGTGACGTTGGGAACATTGAAGCAGAGAATCCATTGATCTTCACTCTTGTATTGGAGTTCAAGTTGGAGGTAGTTTTCCTGAAAGTAGGTTAATCGGGCTTTTGTAGCAACTGGTGCGCCTCTAATTCCCCTAGCCTGTACCCATTAGGTCTGGTTAGTATACCGTTAGTAATCTAGCACAGAATTTAAGAACCAACCGAACACCCAGCCAATTCATTCTCCTTCCCATCGTTTCCATGCTGGTACACGGTCTGTCCATCACCTACATCCGTTGTTAGAAAACCGCGAGCTCCACCCCCGTTATCGTATAGGAAACCAACCAAGCATAGCCATAACGTAGGGAAAGACAACCCCAGGGCGATTATTCTTATAAGTATCAAAAAATACTCCGAGGCCCTCAAATTTGTCTGCGGCTCCAAACACAGGACCCTGCATAGCCCTCTCTTTGGTGATCCACATAGCCATACCATCACCGTAAAGATTTCCTTGTCCGTGAATCTTGAACTCAACTTCGACCTATAAAGCCTCACCACACCCCTGTTAACATACTCCTCTCCTCAAGACCGCGGTGGCGGTGACGGCGAGGGAAAGTATTTCCTACCTCCCAATTTGTCGCCGTGAGCGGCAACCTCGACCACAGCCATCCGGACTGCTGCTGCCTATCTGAGGTTAAGCGGACGTACCTATTCCTCATCAGTGGTATAAGCACCAAAGCCTCTCCACTAAGCAGAGATAGAAAAACTCAACTGGTCTGCCCGAACAATAGTATCACCCCCCCAATCAAACCACCGACTCTGCAAGTCGGAGTCCAAGTATGGCTACCCCCCCACCACCTCCTCATTAGCCCCACTCCTGATCCTTTCCCCTATAAACAGGAACGTACCTGAAGCAAACTATGAGTCCTTAGTGGCACCGTCTTGACATCATCATCCCCAGGGCTCTGCCCCAATCCTTCGCGCACAAGCGCTAGAGCAGTGAATATTGAGCAAAAGCTCCACTTCATAGTTCTGTATCGGTTTTCTTCTTTTTTAAAAAATAAATAAATAGTGGAACGTTCAGTGTTATGGTGATAGGTGGGACGGGGCTAAGCCGTTTATTCGCTTTCGCGGGGATTCGGCGAAGGGGAGGGAGGTTCGAGAGTGAACGTTATGGCACAGTGATCGAGTAGAGTTAGGGTTTCTTGTGGACAGCTTTCGCGAAGATTGCCAAGACGTTCTAGGGGGAGTTGGGTTGGGCTAGGATTGTATCAGTTTTCGCACAGGTGCCCTGTTTAGCTAGGGGTTGGGACGGGGAATTCGCATTTGCAGAGTAAAGTACCGTACGTAGGGTTGGATTTTTTTTATTTTTATTTTTCCTTTTGCTACGGGAGTGCCAGCACCTTAAATCGTACTCAAGCGTCATTGCAGGGAAAGTTTATCGGGAGCCCCATAAATTTACTTGCATGCCCTACGAGTAGATTTTTCCACACATCTCATTCCCTTACTACTGGTGCAGCACTCGAGCTCAAGCACCCTCCCCACACCGCCATACCCAACACCAAACCAGATTTCCTTCTCAAGCCACTCGAACAGAATGGATAATTTTGGGAATATGCTGGGCCTCGGCAATAATCCCACAAAAGAGGAGCGCAAGCAGGTTCTTTGCCTCCCCTCCCCTTCCAACCCTTACAACTTCTCGGACAATAGCTAACAGTATTCTTAGGCATTAATGTCAACAATTGCCCAGCAATCAAACATCGAAAACGCCCGCACGCTGATCGAAGTACCCGTCCCACCATCATTACCGTCCACCGGCTGCGGAACTAATGGTGAATAGAAAATCAACGAAAAGTGTTTCGAAAAGTGCATTCCCAAACCAGGAGGCGGTTTATCTACCGGGGAGAGCGTATGCTTTCCTTTCCCGCTAGGGGGTGAAGGAGCGGATTGGCTAGTGGCTAATGTTGTGGTAGACTTGTTTGACGACTTGCATGCAGAAGTATATGCAAGCCTGGAATGTGGTGTCCCAGGCCTATATCGCTAGGATCAAGTCGGATCCAAGAGGGAATTAATGTGAGAGATGGGGCAGATAGAAACAAATAAACACAAACAAAATTGCGGGCTCGCCTTTGTTAGACATGGGTTTGTTTAAAGAGCCTTTGCGCTCTATGCTAGCGGAGGACTCAGTAACTCTTGGGCTTGTCATATATATTCCGTTAGGAGCACTTGAGAAATAGACAGGGTAATAGCAGCATTGTCTTGTCCTTAAATTTTAGCAATTGTAAGAAGATGTAATTACGCCTATATGCTCTCCACTAAATTCCCTCGATAGACCCACCACTTACTACCCCTCTACCTGTTCCCTGGAGCCGGCACCCCGGCGAGATTCTTCCTAGCATCATCAAATTGCCGCAGAGCGATGATGCACTCAATCTCCCTACATAGCTCCTTCCTCCGATTGACCGGTAGCTTCGACAAGAACTCCACACCCGACGCTCTCTCCACAATACTGAGCGGTACCGAAAACTCCTCTAATTTGGTGCTGTTATCGATAACAGCGTTCGGCAGAACAAACGCTCCAACAGCAACTGTTCCACCAATAACACCGTCTTCGGCTAGAATGACTTTGTAGAAGTGTGTAGGAACGGCCACGTTCGGGGGGTTGCCGATGACTTCGTAGGAGACGCGGTACTTGCCATCGGTGTCGCGGCGGGGGAGGTAGAGGGGTCCGGTCACTATTCGGACAGAAGGGTATTTTGAGGTTAGGCGGCGGCAGAAGTCCTCAAAATGGGCCCAGTCTGGTTTACATTAGACTAGTGTGGAGGATGGCAAGTAGGCGGATATGAAGTTTGGGCCTTACAGTCACGATTGAATCCTGCACCGACTTGTGGGCACATATTTGTCAGGAAAAAAGTATCATCCATGGCATCCTGGCTGAACTTTGCATCTGCGGCGGGGACCTATATTGTGACTATTAGTCCGCGCCAGCAATATTTATAGATATAGAATAATACCTGATGCCCACGATCATACCCACTTCCCCTATAGTCATTCAATCTAGCTCTAAATTTTTCCGGAACTAATATTCCATTTTATTAGTCCGGCACCAACGCCCACACACCCCCTGAATAATGCAACATACCATCACGATCCTCCACAAACTTACTCCGACTCCGATCCCCCTCCTTCGCAGCCACCGACTCAGGGGTGATATGTTCAGCAACCCAAATTGGATTTCTCGTCCTGCGGTCAAAAGCCGAGACCAAAGCCGTCCTCGTTGCAAGGTCATTCACGGGTCCAGGAAACCCATACTGGAACAACCCCGAAGGATCAACCTGCTTCTGCAACTGGGCTGCCTTCACCGAGGCATTTGTAACGCTAATTAGTGGTGGTATGCCGCTGCCCGGGGTTACCGGAATGCCTCTTGTTGTTGGGGTAGCAGGTGGTGCGTGCTTCTGGTTTGCGGTAGTGTAATAGATTGCCGTTGCGGCAGCTCCAGTCGCGGCGGAAGCAGCAGCGATCAGGCCGAGTGTTGCTTTTGACATTTTTAGCCTTCTTTTCCCGATCAAGTGCAAGAGGAAAAAGGGGTGAGGATGGAGGATGATGGGCTGAATTTGTATCGGGGATGGAGTGTGTACGAGTATCTCTGTTCCCGTGACTTTACCTTTCTTCAAGGATCCCTGCAGATCAGCACGGGAGGTCTGCAGGACGCAGGGTTCGAGCTAGCCCCTATCGGTTCGATTCTGACTCCTGGTGGGGGAGGGCGATCCAACCAAAAGCCCCCAAAAAAACCGTTTTTAACAACGAAACGTCGAAATCCTTCGCCTCTCAAAAAGCCTCAGGAACCCGAGAAACAAATTTCTAAGTGATCGAGACATCAGATTCTTGATAAATTGTCTTGTTCCGCTAATCTCTCGTGTATACACCAGCGTTTTGAGGGTATCCGGGTCATTAACCTCACCAGGGATGGGTGTGTTGTGAATTATCGCTTGGTCTTTTCGAGTAAGACATCACTTCTTGCATTTATGAATGTCAGCCCAAGAAAGAAGAGAGATGAGCTGATGGTATCACGACTCAGTACGACATGTTCCCCTTTCGAACAAATCTCGTAAATACTTGAGCCTAGACTCAAGCCCCGCTGGTTATCATGGCTAACATTGTCGCACAGTGCCGGGCTACCGGATGTGGGGTCTCTTTTTCCTCCTTGTACTTTTTTCTTCCCTTCAGCTTAGAAGAAGCCAATTTGGCACTGAGGCTGTCCCAATCTGAGTTTGTCTATGGAAATGGAATGATAAAAACAAAAAGCCATCGCCGCCCCAGAACAGACCCGTACGCAAATTCCCACCCTTCATGATTTATCCTAGTAAGACCGTCCATGGCGAAATACCCGATTGCCGTATGATACCTTACAAGACAACCAACCATAACAGCAAACAAAAGGCCTGATCCTAAACACCGAAACGAAAGCAAATGCTGAATCCCACTCCTTGACAAACAATCAGTTACTAAAAAAGAAAAAAGCTGCTCCTAGTGTTGCTGTTGTTGCCTGGGAAGTCTAGCTTTCCAAGCATCTCGTATCTCCTTAGCGGCGGCCATCAAATCCTCCTTGCCTACCCCATCTCGGATGCTCTCGATAACGCTGTTGACGGTCGAGATGTGATTGCCATCCTTTTTATCTGTCCTCAACCTCAAGAACCTCCATCTCTCCTGGTTGTCCATTGCGCACTCAACGATTTCCTCGTCGAGAGGTTTTCCCATACTCTTAAACTCGTCCCACTCCTGAGGCGTAACATACATCTCCGCCCATTTCTTGTACCTGCCATCACCCATGAAGACTGAAAGATTGAACTTGGGCATCGCATCATAATCAGGCGCCATTGAGTCCGTATCAGATTCATCCTCATCTTCGTCTTCGAGGTCCTCCCGAGCGATGAGCGGAAACTCGAGGTTCAGTCGGAAGTCAATTGAATTTTCCTCTGCTGGTTTCCATTTTAAGCTGAAAGGTATTAATTAGCCCGATCATATCCCGATGGAAACATACAACTTACATGTTCTGATCCGTGCCAAACTTATACGGCGATGTCCGACATGTGAAGATAAGGCCATCATTACCGTGAGGTAAATTCGGCAATATGTCCTGGAACATCATTTGAATGGCATACGAGAATTCCATTTTCTTGAATTCAACCCTACCGGGACCAACTCTATCAGCAACCTGTACGGCCGTAGGGGCAAATAAACAATAAGGGTTGTTAAGCTTAATAAGAGGGTGGTTAGTACTAACTGGAAGGGAAAATCATCCAACGCTTGTGGAAATTGCTTGATGAGATTCTTATAAGGATTGTAGACATATTCGCGGAAATACTGCCAAACAGTTAGTACGATTCTGCATAGAAGAGCCCGGGGCCTCGTACAGCAAGTCTCTTGTCCAGAGTCCTAGTCATTTGGTGCTTGTTGTCAAGCATTAAGCAATCGAAGATCAGGTATCTCAACAACGGCTTCGGCCCACCGACATCGTCCAAGACCAATTCTCCATCGACCAGGGTCTCCCGGTGGTATCGCCGGAAGGTAGGGTCATCAGGCATAGGGAAGTGTAGATGGGGGACGAAATAGTAATCATTTTTTCGGTCAATCAAGTAATGGACCTCACGGTCACCATCATAGGTGAAATAAAGCAGACAGCGTATGCCGTCCGATTTCTCGCAAAGGTAGTAACTAGTAGTAAGTTAGCTAAGTAACTCGATTACGACGCGCCCGACTAGACGAGCCCTTTTAAAGCTTGGACGATAGCTTAAGCTACACCAGCCAAACCTGCAGCATTCATCAGGGAGTGGGTAAGGGTGAAAACTTACTCTTGGCGTTTGAGTTCGTCTAGGTGCTTGCGAGCGAAGGAAACAGGTTGAGCGCCTATCAAGAATAAGCATAATTACTCTCCTTGAGAGAGTCGGGAGTAGAGAATACCTGGGAAACTCATCATGTTCCTCCCCCTTCCAAGCATCTCTCCAATCTCGGCGCGCAACATCTGGGCAAGGTTATGATCTGCTTTTATGCCCGGCATCGACGGGACTGACGAGGGCCTTGAGGGCATTGCTGCTGTGGAAGTGTGGTATGGAGGAGCGAAAAGTTTGGTGCGATAGAGGTTTCTGGAGAGAGGTATGCAGGAACAGGTTCCAGAGTGTTTAGGTGCGTGTAGGTACCGTACCGTAGTTGACACAGCAGAGGCAGGTGGATAAAAAGAAAAAGCGGCAAATAAGACAAAGTCTAAAGAGTAAAACACCACCCAAACACGTTTGGAGTTAAATAAGCCTTTATCGACAGGTCAGAAAAGCAGGGATGTGGTTGTGTTGGCGGAGTAGATTGGCGAGCTGTAGAGTGGTGGTGGTGGTGGTGGTGGTGGTGGGGAGGGGGGGTGAGAGTTATGAAGGCGGGGCAGAAAGTGGGCCTTTTTAAGTTTTTCTCAGGCTGTCCCCGATCCCCATCTCTGAGCCGCGCAACTCTTTCTTTTCTTCTTTCTTTTTTCTTTTTCCCCCCTCTCCCCCTCTCCCTTCCCTTTCCCAAGATTACAACCCCCCAGTACCAGTCTCCTCTGTCTGTCCATCATTTCAATATCATACAGTAATCCCTCCTGACCACGTGACACAAATAACATACCAGGCCCAACCCAGACATTGCAGACAGCACAGAGTATTTAGTCGCCGGAGCTCCCCTGTTTTCATCTATTTCTCCCATCCGTCCGTCACTCCCGTCTTGTCATAAATTCCGATCAACCTTCACTTCATTTCACAATGAGTGGTAATGGTCTCGCGTTTGGATTAAACCTTTCCTCCAAGCCTAAAAAACCGACCGCCCCCCCTAAACCCAAGAAACCCGTGTTCGGGTTTGCACCTGACGATGATGTTGATGGCGGGGAAGAGGATGAGGAGGAAGGAGGTTCCGTTTTTGGAAAAGTAAAGGGAAATAAGAAGGGTGGGAAAAAGGGTGTCACGAAGAGGGTTGCCACCGGGAGAGATAGGTCGGTAGTGAACGCGCAGCTATCCACCTTCAACGAATTATCGAAGAGGGCCGGGGCAGCGGCGAAGGAGGCGGAAATGCAGGTGGATCCATCGGTTTATGACTACGATGGCGTTTGGGATGACATGAAAAGCGTGGATCGGAAAAAGCAAAAAGCTGAAGAAGTTGATGCCTTGGAACGAAAGCCAAAGTATATGGAGAACCTCCTTCAGGCGGCAGAGATACGAAAGCGGGACCAATTACGGGCAAAAGAGAAGTTACTTCAGAAGGAGAGGGAAGCAGAAGGGGAGGAGTACGCGGATAAGGAAAGCTTCGTAACAGGGGCATACAAGAAACAACAGGAGGAAATGCGAAAATTAGAGGAAGAGGAACGATTACGAGAAGGTATGTGTGTCATTATCTTCATCTCGCCCCGCCTCTGTGTTTGTGACTATGCTGACGGAACCTATCAGAGGGAATGCGCAAAAAATCACAGGGAATGTCCACCTTCTATCGTAATATGCTCGACAAAACCGAAAGCAAACACGATGAAATAGTTGCCGCCTCAACATCTAAAGATCTAAAGCCCGAACTTGAAGATCGGTCTACACCAAAGGGGAAGTCTGATGTGGAGATCGCTGCAGAGCTTAAGGCCAAGGGTACCTCAGTGGAGATCAACGAGGAAGGCCAAGTAGTCGACAAAACCCAACTCCTTTCTGGAGGTCTAAACTTAGGAGCTGTCAAACCATCCAAACCAAGTTCCAGAGCAGGCCATTCCGCTGGGGCAAGGCAGCAACCGGGCTTCCAGTCAAAGAACAAGTTACAGCAAGACCTCAGGGCCAGACAGAGTAAGATGTTAGAAGACCAACTGGCCCAAGCTCAGAAGAGGGCCTTGGAAGAAGAGGAAGAGTCGAAGGCAGAGTTGGAGCGACAGGCAAAGTCGAGGAAGACAAGCTCAGATGTCCAGTCAGCGAAGGAAAGGTACCTGCAGAGGAAACGGGAGGCCGCAGCAAAGAAGCAGTCATAATACCATAAAAACTCGAATATAAGACCGGTGTGCTATGTCGTTGGAATTCCCCCTCTCCTCTGGGATAGGGGCAGGCGAGTCACAGTAAACTCACCCCTCAGCTGAGGCGAAAAAAAAGAAAAATACACAGGGCCTGATCATACTACGAGAGGCAATTGCAACGACATAGCACACCGGCCTTATATTCGAGTTTTTATGGTATGATACGTTTTTTATTTCTTTTGTTTTTATATTTAAACCCTTGTAAAGATATTTCATAATCGACTCTCCTCGTGCTTGAATGAGTAGCCAAAGAGGATTCATAGATACCCCTGCTCGTACAGGCATCGTAGGTTGGATGTTCACTCGCATGTATTACCGGTATACGGTACTGTATAGTAGATTGAGTTTAGGTTTTCTTGCTTTTCATTAATTTTCTCTGCCGAATATATTATATCATATCCCCCATCACAGAAGGGGCGCTTCGCCTTAAATACCTTCACTAGGCACCAACTGAAGCCTAGAGGATAGCTGCAGTGAATACGGTGAGTAAAATCGAAACAAATCTGCAGCCACCCTGTTGTCCCCCCCTCTCTTTCTCCCTCGAGTGCTCACCGGTAGCCATCCAACAAGCACTCGATGTCAAACACAGTAAATTCTTGGTAATACTCCCTGAAGAGCCGAGGGGGGAGTGGGGGTCAAGGCTAATTCAGCCAACCGCAGTAGATACTGTACATTGTCGTACGGTATGTGATATTGTGGACATAGTGTAACAGCGAGTCCGTCCTGGATATTGATCATGGAGATATAGCTTACCGCAATACCAACAGGATCAGCCCTTTCAAGTTACCCAAGCTCAAATATTCTTATCGGCTGCCGGTATGTTACGATACAGAGAAGATTTGCTGTAAACCCTAGCAAGATACCCACAAAAAAAAATTAAAAAAAATAGTAGAAACCCTAAACATCCCCGAAATGTGGGGAGCCTCCCCCCCCCACCACTGCCAACCTTCCTCCCACTCGATCACAATTGGGCAGCCAACTGCATGGCACCATCTAGCACAACAAAACCTAAGAGGTCAAAATAACCTTTTCAGCCTCACTCCAGCAGCAACAGACAAAAATTACCCACCAACAGTAGCCAAACAAATACCTCCCCCCGACCTTCATCTCCCTTCCACCGCCATTACTGGTACTACCACCACCATCACCACCAACAAACAAACAACCAACCAACAACCAACAATCGAGTACAATGACGACGGCACCCCCACCGCCATCCCCAAATCCTCTCTCCTTCCCACCAGCAACCTTCCAAAAACTCGCGCCAAAGACCTTCCTAGAAAGGCACTTACAATCCACTCCCGCAACCCGTCCTTCCGGCCGCAATCCTGACACCTTCCGCACTCCCTCGCTACACACGAACTCGCTTTCGCACGCTCACGGATCCGCGGTTGTCCGGACGGGGGATACGGCGGTGGTATGCGGTGTTCGCGGGGAGATATTATCGCTGGCGACAGGGGTGGGGGGTAGGATTGTTGTTCTGCGGAGTGGGGAGGATGGGAAGGAAGAGGAGGGGGATGGAGTTCGGGAGAGGGGTTTGGTGGTTACCAATTTGGAAATGGGTTTGTTCCCTCCTATCTATCTATCTATCTATCTATCCCCCGCCGGGTATTTGTGGTACTAGTCGGTGGGTGAGTGATTAGGAACCGGTTGCACGAGGGATTATCACCCAGGTCCTCCTACGGACTTTGCTCAGGCTGCTACCGCGAGGCTGCATCGTCTACTGCTCGCCAATAAGCTCATCTCATCACAGTCCCTACGCATCCTAGATCCGAGTACCGAGAAGATAAAAGCGTACTGGGTGCTCTACATCGATGTCGTCGTCATTTCCCTGGACGGTAACGTCCTCGATGTGGCCTGGGCTTCCATTATCGCAGCTCTCCGCTCTACAAGGCTACCGCAAGCGTATTGGGATCAGGACGCCGAGGACGTTGTCTGCTATCCGGAGGTCTCGAGATATAAGTCGCTCGACATTAAGGGATTGGCCTTCATTGCGTCGTTCGCAGTCATCGACTTGGGGGCAGAGAAGGGTGGGAAGGTAATATTGAGTGATCCGGATGAATTCGAGGAAGGGGTTTGTGAGGAGCGAGTTATGATTTGTGCGCTCGGGGGGGGAAAGGTTGGGTGGACTGAGAAGGGGGGTGGAATTGGGCAGGTTGCGGAGGTGGTTGAGTGTGTGCACCGGGCGACCGAGAGGTTCAAAGTCTGGGAGCAATTGTTCGCGGAGGTACTGGGGAGCAGTGGATGATAACCACCCGGCGCCATAAATAAATAGAGGTGTCTGCTAAATGTCGGTACTATAGTCCTTCATGTACAATACAAAAAGGTTTCCCGTCTCCTTCCCTCCCTCCATCCATTCGATGGTATCAGAGCACTTTCCCCATTAGATTGAACCTTTATATCGCGAGCAAGCCCACGGCACCGCCAATAGAGTTATCACGCCAATTGCCAGCCCAGCCAGCTAGCAATGGCAAAAAAAGAAAAAATCACCCCTCCAAGAACAAGAACAAATCACTGAATGAATGGGATAAAAGTCGGCGTCCTGGCTCTATACTCCTGGTACTCATCCTCAAAGAACTCCACCAACAACTCCTCCTCCCCGCGAATCCGATTATTGAAGAACTTCCAAAGCACAAGCGAGTAGCCCACGAAGCAGACCGGGTTTCCGAGCATGATCTGCGTTCCCAGGCCCCACCAGAAGAAGCCAAAGTACGAGGGATGTCGAAGATACCTATTCCAATCAGCAAAAAAAAAAAGAGGAAACAGGAAGAAGAGTGATAAAAAAAACAAACCGATAAATCCCACTCTTAACCAAAACATGACCCTCCTCCCTCCTGTATGCCACGAGATGACTAAAATTCGTCCCGGCATGTATCATAGCAAGACTTCTAGCAACCTGCCCAACAAGCATCAACACCACACCCACAATCCACAACCCCCCACCACTCGTCCATTCCCCCTTCCACCCCTTGCCCCCTTTCCCCCAAACCAACCACTCCACGAGCCCCTCCGTGAATGCCGCCGTGTGCGCTAGGTTATACGCCATGCCATTGTTCGTCAGGAGGTATGAGCTGACCTTTGCTTTCCGCGTATTGTACTCTGCCGTCGTCCAGAACTCCAGAAAGTGGAAGAGCGAGAGGGCGGCTATGAAGAGTGGGAGTTGCGGGTATGTGCTTCGGAGGAGGTACGCGAGTAGGAGTGAGGAAGCGAAGGTGGTGCCTAGGAGGAATGCACGGGTTGCGATCGCGGAGAGGGAGTAGATGCCTGAGGGGTAGAAGTAGATTGGGATGTCGAAGGGTTTGGGTGTGTAGATTCTTCGGGAAGAAGAGGAGGTGGTGGAGGAAGAAGAGGACAAGGGTTGGCGGGGTGCCGGGGGAGGGGGGGAGGGTGAGGGTGAGGAGGTAGTGGAGGAGGTGCGGTGGGGTGGAAATGGATGCCACTCTGTGGAGGTGGAGCGTGTAGACATTTTGACTGGTGGTGATGTTCTGTTTCACGGAGGTTTGTTTCTGTGGTGGTTGTGTGGTGGTGGTATTGGCGAGAGGGTAAGGTGCGAGTAAAGCGAATAAAGGTTACAGGGTACGGTACTGTAGTTGCGATATTTGCAGATCGGCGTTGCTACTGTACTCGAGTACCTGGGACCAGCACTGCCTAGCCAGTGGTGGGCGGTGACCTTACCGTAGTTTATGGCAGCCCCCGTCCCCTGCCCTTGGGTTCCAACCGGTTGCATTCCATCCTAGCGCCAGGGATTCAGGGACAAGTTATCTTGGCGGTGCTATGATCTGCCCTCAAGCACGTGACTGGGTAAAAATCCGGCTTCCAATGTCTCCCTGTGCGCTCGAGTATTTCTTGTAGGCCAAATATTTAGCCGGCTATCTAGTTTTATCCAGCAAGCAAGTCCCAGTGTTCGATAGCCTAAATTGTCGTATCCGGGATATCGCAATAAATTTTAGGGTTGGCGAAGACCGGCGAGTGAGATGCTATGAACCTATCCCAGCTTTTTTCGCCATTGGCAATTGCGGTTAACGCCCAGGCTGTTGTAGGTCTAGGTTGGGCTCTCTCTCTAGTGAGAATATCAACTTGCTAGTGACTTTCTCGTTCCGAGGTGTGAATGCGAGTTGCATTTTATACGGGACGTTCATACAGATTAGTAGAATAAAGGGATTGCTGGGTGACACGAGTGATCCCATATGAAACTAAGCTCTGGCTCCTATTGTGCTGCCTAGATTTCGGGCCTAAGGCTTGCTAATTTGACGTATAATATCCCTTTTCACAAGCAGCTCAATTCTGTGTGAGTCCAAAATGTTCTAATTGAAAAGGAAATGTTTTTCAATACTCCTCTCTAGCTGCGAGCGAGCTTTATAAAGCCCGGGGCAACTTTTCTAAATCATGCGTCCTTCAAGAAGGCACTGATTGGGGCTTGAGCTTCGCCGCAGCTGCTCTAGTGCCAAGAGGATCTCATGTCTTTCACTAGATATCATACTACATATAGTTGGCTCTGTAGAAAGAGATAAGTTTACAAGGCAGACGCGATAAGAAAATATTTTGCCAGAGTTGGTGGTGGCTAAAAAATCTATGCAATGGCTTTTCCAAGCAAATGAAGGCAAATATTATTATTTTTCTTTCCTCCTCTTCCCTTTCTGCTACCTCACCGATCGCCAACCTCAAGGTCTAGAGTTGGATTCTACCACCTAGTATAATAATATTATTATAGCAGGATTGATAATCCCCACAACCCTATTGATGAGAACCGGGTTCTCCAATCTTCCAGTCCCTATAGGACAGGATTTTTTTAAAAATTATCCTACCCTACATGACAGATCGTTCAATAATAACTCACTGTATGATAAGCCTGAATTGAACTCCTAGGCTCTCCCGCTAATTGAGACAGGAGGGGCTAATTGGTTCTTGACATATTAACCGCTACGCTTGCTAGGTATTTCATGGAATATTGAGTTGGGAACAAATACTTGTCTTGTTGAAAGGTATTTTTTTTTCTTTTTTCTTTTTTTCTTCGAGGAAGGCCTTTTTGCTTTTCTGGGTGTCTTTGGTGAGATATTCTCTGAAATTTCAAATACGGAATGATGCTCTGCTTGTAGTAACTTAGCCCATCGCACGCCAATTACCAGTATGACATACGAATCAGAATAACAAATACAACAAATAACCAAACCATTTACCGCTATCATACCAAGAGAATATGCGTATCATAGCAATCTACATAACCGGCAGAGCCTAGTTAGTGGTTAAAGCTTATCTCCCCACAAGAACACAAGAACGTTGCAGGTTACCTCTCGGCTATCGTACAAGGCTGCATGCAACCAAACTTAAAAAAAAAAAGAGAAAAAGAAAAAGAGTTCCCCCTCACAAACCTCACAACCCCACACCAACCAACCACCACCACCTACCAAAACAAAACCACAAAAATGACAACCCAAAACATAAATCTAACAATAATCGTCGCAGCAACTCACTCCCTCGGAATCGGGAAATCCGGCACACTACCATGGCACCTCCCAAGCGACCTCGCCTACTTCTCGCGCGTCACAAAACGTCCATCCCCGCCCACAAATCCAGCATTAAACGCTCTAATAATGGGCCGAAAAACCTACCTCTCCATCCCGCCAAAGTTCCGTCCGCTGCCATCACGCCGCAACATCGTCATCTCGCGCTCCCCCCGGCCAGATTCTTTCAATAATGACGGGAGTACCTGGGTCACTTCCTTCCCCGACGCAATCGCCTCTGCTGCCGGCGGCGACGGCGGTGGTGGCAGGATATTCGTTATTGGCGGGGCGGAGATATACAAGCTTGCCATGGAGGATGAGAGGACTAGGAATGTGCTATTGACCAGTGTTGAGGGGGAGTTTGACTGTGATCGGTTTTTTCCGGTGGATGTCAGGGATGAGGAAAAGACTGGGTGGAAGCGGAGGGGGCATGAGGAGCTTTGCGCGTTCGTTGGGGAGGAGGTGCCGGTGGGGGTCAGGGAGGAGAACGGGGTGAGATTTTGGTTTGAGTTGTATCAGAAGCTTTGATGACTGATATAAGATGAGATGTAGTAGTGGTAGTTTGTTTGTTTTCTCATTATTACAAACTCTGTGCTCATTAAAGTGATATCCAAAAAAAGAAGAAAAGAAGAAGATAGCAAAGACAAATGGTGAAAAGAAACAGCTTCTCAGAACATACAAAAAGCCAAACCCTTCAAGAAGAATGCTTTTTGAGGTTTCCTTTTCCTGCCATCCACTCCACCCCATCCCACCCCACACCATGCCAGACATATGCCAATTCTTGCAGGCATGCCTAACTTGTGAACACGCAAAGCAAAGAATGGCCACCCCAAAACACCAGATAAAATCGAATACCCAGCCTACCTACACAAGCCAACCTGTCGTTTGTTCGTTCCGGTAGACCACCCGAATGCATGTCACAAACCATCATAAAAACGCCGAAAAGGAATAAATAAAAAACCCGACCCACCCCAGTTTGTTCGAATCAATTTCTTTTAATAGCTTAGAGGAGAACACAAGGAAAGATTTCATTTCTTCTTCTTCTTCAAGTCGCTGTGTCGCTGGACTGGAGACCCATCATCGAGAATGAACAGTCCGAAATGCTTCAATAGATTCATGCTCTCTTGGCCAGCGGGAAGGATATGGTCCCTGGGAAGCAAGAACCCGTAACTGCCCGTATCCCTCAATTTAATCTGGTACGAGTAGGGGATACGATCCTCGGCGTAGAAGAAGTCCATCATGCTCCCACCGCCCGTTGTGCCCTGGTACTTGGCAAAGCCGGTACCCTCGCAGGCTGATGTAACCTCAAAATGCTCACCAGAAGTCATTCGAATGGCTTTAGCCAGGCCGATTCCTAGTTCTTCGAGGTTCTCGAGATCTGGGGGCATGCTATCGCAGGAGTACGAGTATGGGTAGAGAACTGACAACATGTTAGCATGCGTATTGAACCAATCCAGCGATACCGTCATACTTTGTTGCGAGTAAGAATGGAAGTCGAGTAGTCCCACTATCTCGGCCCCCTCGTTGGTGATATTGTATGTCCAATCTGAAAACACCTTTGCTTCTGTTGCTTCGAAGGGGGAAGTTCCCGGGAACACTACGCTCTAGTTAGAACAAAATTCCCCACAAGGGTCACACAATTTCTGTAGGGTTGGACATACTGTCGCTGCAAGGGTTTGATTGCGATTGATACGACCCATCGAAATGGAAGTTGTACGCTCTGTCCAGATCAATTCCTTTGCAGAAAGCTAGGGTGGTCGGCTGCCTATTCTTCCTCCAAAGCCTATCGCCCTCCCACGTATACACATACCCATCGACGTTGAGAGTCGGAATGAAATACCAGTCAAACCCATCAACTATCATATCCAACAAGGGATCTTTAGCCCTTCTATATCCAGTGATAAGAGAGTATGCTAGATAGGAAACTGTCGAAACACTAATCCATTCCCTTGCATGAACTGCTCCGGTCACAATAATGGTTTTCTTCCTACTTCCATCCGCTCCCCGGTTTCCCACACGGATGGCTTGGATCTCGCGTCCCTCATAACTCTTCCCGATACTTATAATTTCCACATGATCAGGAAAGAGTGATTGGAGGAGATTCATCCATGCCTGAATCACATCAAGCGGTTGGTATTCTTGGAAGAAGAGGTCTTGAACTTGGTCTAGCGTTTGGCCATAGTAACGGCTGAGAGGAAATTCACCAGGATAAGTATCTCGAGCAGTCTGGCTCAAGTCGCGCATCAAGCGGACATGCGAATGTTGTAACGAAGCGGGCAGAAGGTCCAATAGAGGTGGGATCTAAGCATCATTATTAACAATTCGCACCCTCGGCAATCGGTAGCAACGCAGACATACATCCGCCTCCGCTATCCTAATATCAGCGTGAGTCTTGGTTGTCGACCAAACGTCCAAAAGCAAGATGTTGGAAGCTTCGGCTAAGGCTTTCATCTCCTCGGGTGTCTTGAGGGTGAACCGCAACACTACATCGCCAGCATACTGCGAGACAACCTTCGCCGTCTCGGACAAATATCTCCGATTCTCCCTCCGCCTTCCCTGCCGGTCGGCCCTCCCGAATAATTGGCTGATAACAGCATCTCGAATCCGGGTGGACCACCGAGGCGGCTCAGGAGCTGAATTTGGGAATTCATGAACAGTGTGAACACTCCTCGGTTCAACGCTGGGTCGGCGGCCCAGTGAGTCGGGAATTATGGCCGCGTTGGTCCCGCACATCACCGCTCCCACCAAGACGACAACCGCCGGCGCGAGAAGGTGGATGTTGTAATGCATAGAAAAAAGAAGACGGCGGATGGAGAAGAGTTGTAAGATCCAAGGCTCAAATGGCTGAAGCTGTCTCTTTTTTTTCTTTCGTAGAGTATATTTTCTTCCTCTTCCTTCCTTTCCTAAGGATTGTTGGGATGGAAACGAAGAAATAAAACGGGCGATGACAGTTCAGCCAGGAGATTGACAGTTATCTTGGGGGGGGGGGGCAGTGAATTGGGTGGTGGTACAAGGGAAAAAAAAGTGTCGTTCTTTGGACAAGGAGAACTGCTGCGGACGAATATGATAACAAGGAATAGAAACGAGAGTGAGGCACAAGCACCGACAGGGATAGGAATAATTGGTTGCGCGTACACTCGGGACAAAGATAATAACGGGACAAGAGGTGAATTATTTATGTCCGATCTATGTCGTGACAGCACAAAATGATAAAATAATTCTGGCCCTGTCCGGTCACTACCTCGTCGCTACTATGCGGTACTTGTGATACACTGGGCACTAGTACAGTACGTAACATCTCCAGGGTATTCCTCCTATTCAGTCATATATAAAGGTCCAAGTGAAGAAAATGCATTGATCAGGCAGAAGACCTCTGCTCCAACCTATCCCTCTATCCATAATTAACCCAATCACTGTCCGACATTAACTCACTGGAGAATTGTTTCGTTTCCAAGACCTTTTTTGTTTTTTTTTAAGCGATTCGCCCCACAATTCGTCCAGAACCGGTGCCAGTATCAACTGCCCTGTCAGCTGCGGGCTACCGGTACTTGATTGCCGATAGCAGATAGCAACGCCTGAGCGAACCCCAAGAACCCGGACCAATGCAATGGTGTTGAAGCTACAAGTATGATACCTGCATCTTGAGTCTTATACAAGTACTCGAGTACTGGTAGTTAGTCGAATATTGGAAATTCTTACGGACCAATACGGCCCCCGAAGACTGCTTCGTTCAAAGAAGCTACGACCTGAACAAGCCTATCCATCAATCTACCACTATCTAACCCAAGGGGTAAATACAGGTACCGAGTAAAATACTACAGCACAACTACGCCTGCCACAGCAAAAAAATGACCCCTCCCGTACTGTTAGGCAGGTAAGTGGCCACAGTACCGGTAGATTATCAGCAAAGTATCATACGTGGACTACTTTTGCTCTTGGGATAATCACGGTTTTAAAGACACCGCTCCCCAAAGCTCTTGTCAAAAACAACGCCCCTCCCGGCACTTTACCCAAGTACTCTCCCGCACTACCTTAACTTACAAGTACTTGTGCTCTAGTACTTGTACCGCAACGCGGCCTCGTCCCTCCCCAGTCCCTCCTCACTGCCAATCTATCCATCCCAACTACTCCCAGCCCTTGGCAACCCACATTCTCTCACACCCCTTCACAAAAGCTCCTCCCACCCTCTCACAAACCGTACGACAAAATATAATCAAGCTCATCACTCCACCCAGCACAACAAAAGGAACAATCACCATTCCACAATATCATACACGCCCTATAATATCAGTATTATACCCAACTTCCCCGCGAATACCCCTCGGCTTCCACGAGTGCGGCCAATAGATACGACCGTCACATAGCAATAACGGCCTCCATCAACCAGCAATCCTGCTTCAAATTTGGTGAGCTTTTCCCCCTGAGGCCCGTTTCTTTAAGCCAGGTGACGGCTATCTATTCGCCGTACTCACACCCTAGGTACTATATCATATTTATCCCCAGAGTTGCGCTATTACTTGTGCAATAACTCATCATTGCCCGACGTTTGTAAAACGGACTGCGATTGCACACCACCAAAAATCTGAGGCTCTAGCCGACTCTTGGCCTGTGTGCAGTGCAACAGCAGTCCATTTTACAAACGTCAGGCAATTACGAGGACTCTATCCTTCTGTCCGCTTATATTACCCCATTTAAAAGAGGGAGAAAAAAGCTCCAGGGTCCGCCCCGCATAAAGTGATAGGCTCCTCCGGTTTCAATGCTGTGCATTGCAGGTGCATATGCATATCACAACATGGCGATAGCTGGTGATGGATGGTTGGATGGTCTGAGATATCATATCAGTACTCGAGTAGCCTCATTATCATTTCCCGAGTATTGTAGAGTTACCGATAGATAGAAAGAGCCATTTCAAACTATACTGATAACTAACTTATATCTCCCACCGGTGGCAGGAGAAGGCGAACGGTTTTCGCATAAATCAGGAAAGTGATAGATAAGTTTGTTTGTTTCCTTTAACGGTGGTAGTTTAATGTCTCTAGTTTCCATGAAAGGTTGCCTCGCCCCCCCAACCAGACATGCACTGCGCACTATCTACTGGTAATACCAAAGCGTTTTTTTTTTCTTTTTTTTTTTCAGAAAAAAAAAAGGGACTATCATACCACCAAATTTGGCCCTTCCGCTCGGACCCGTGTGGCATGCGATAACAGCACTTTTTTTCTCAAAAAATGTTTCAAACAACTGCGACGACTTCACTGCTGGCGCAATTCGTTTCAACACTTCCTCCCTCCCAGCACGGGGGAAACAACCCTGCATATAATCGAATGCCGGAAACAAAACGTTCCCCACAGCCGCCAAAGTTCCGGGTACCGATACAATATTATTCATCATCATTGGGCGCAGTAAGCTATCATAACTGCACTTGACAGGCCGGGGAACTTATCCATCTATTCTAGGATTAAGCGTACTTTGTACCAACCCTAGATTGAGCTAACATCCATCATAGTCTAACATCTAAATCAGAACCTTCCTCCACATATCGTAATTTACCTTATACCACCGAATTGCACTTCAAAGCGTGCTACCTCCTGAATAAGGTTTCCCACTTCTCCTCCTCCTCCTCGTGTATACAGTAGTCTACGGCTGAGTATGGGATATCTGTCCTGTCCTGTTTTTGTGTAACTAGACCCGTTCGTTAGCATACGTAACCCCCCCCGGCGGTCCGCCGCTACCCCACAATATCAAATAGT
>Ga0307507_10005573_pt1 | contig 20543 bp, 7 predicted proteins | sample 7_EM_MG_FD_207223 | JGI IMG/M metagenome (GOLD analysis project Ga0307507, IMG submission 207223) | Populus trichocarpa ectomycorrhiza microbial communities from riparian zone in the Pacific Northwest, United States - 7_EM | ecosystem: Host-associated > Plants > Roots > Unclassified | place...
ACGGAGGTCGAAAGGGAGGCGACGGACGGAGGTCGAAAGGGAGGCGACGGACGGAGGTCGAAAGGGAGGCGACGGACGGAGGTCGAAAGGGAGGCGACGGACGGAGGTCGAAAGGGAGGCGACGGACAAAGGTTGGGTTAAAAGGGAGTAGAATTCCACTATAACTATCTACTAAATTCCACTGTAACTATCTACCGAATTCCACCGCAACTGTCTACTGAGTTCCACTGTAACTGTCTACTAAGTTCTACTGCAATCTGCAAATACTGGTTTTAGCTAGCCAATCAGGATTTTCCATGCCTGGTATAGAAAATCGCTATTAGCTCGCTTACGCTTAGCGCCTTAGCGCCCTTAATACGATATCTACCCTAACTCTAAATAACCAATTAGGATTTTCTATCCCTGGGATAGAAAATCGCTATTGGTTCGCTTACCACTAGCGCCTTAGCAGCCCTCGCGATATGTCTGCCTACTACTCCCTAATAATTATTCTTCTTCTTCTTTTCCTTAGCTTAGTATCTTTATTAGATAACAATCCGCAAGTTTTAGTTTAAAAGCATTTATGCAAGCCGTCACATATTGCAATGGCAATAGTAAGTAAGGAGGATTGATACTTGTTACGCTAGTCAAGCGGTATTTTATATATGGATAGCAACCACAAAAGAAGAGTTGCTAGTGTTGGGAATATATTACATGTGGTTATGTGTAGCTGCGGTACTAGCGTGGCGAGGAGCCTTAAGCTCCTCGCCCTCCCCTATTCTAGATTAATATAAAGCTTTTAACTAACATTACTGTAACCTACTCGAGTAGCCGTTATTATTTCTGGTTTACTGCTGTCCTAGTTGCTGCTAGGAGGAAGATCGGATCTTAGCTATAGATAACGGAAGGACGCCGTAGAATAGCTCTATAGGAGGGCTAAGGATAGAGTTTCTGCTATTATTTTAGGGATATGCTTTTCTTTTACTATACTACTTTTACTATACTTTTACTTCGCTATTTTTCTATATTATAGAACGTTAGGGGATAACATTCTTAGTAGGGGAGGTATATAGTGGGGTAAAATATCCCGTGCTTAGTATCTTGGCATTTTCTAATATTTATGGAGCCTTGGCTTCCCTCCTTCTTATATATTACGAACCTACTAGTTACCAGAAAGATATTCTTTTCTTTCTTTTTTATTAACTGCTATACTAATTACGACTAACTAATAGATAGACCGATAGTACCGTGACTTTCTACTAGAGAGATACCGTACCCTCCCACAATACTAAGAATATATATTTATGGTATATTAAGGAAAAAAAGTAAACTAAGTATTGGCTTAAGGAGAACTAAGTATAAATAAGATCTAGTAGCTAATAGTTAGGAAAAAGGGGGGCCTATAAAACTAGAGGGAGCTAGTAGTAGAGCCTTAGACCCTTAAATGAATTTAAGGATAATACTTAAATTTATAAATTAATTAGTAAGATTAAAAGTTTAAGATGCTAGTGGATAGTAGAGTGGTTAATATCTGCTAGGTAAAGGCCAAGCCCTAATATATTTTAGTAATATCTTTAATATATACGTATTATAAAATGCCTTTTACCTACGCCCTATTTATATAAATAAGAGCTATATAAAATCCACGTTTATAAATATAACTCTAGTAAATTAGATAGCCGCAATTCTTATATAAGCGGAATATAGTTTAGAAAAGTTGTTAATATATTTCTGCTAATTAACCCATGGCTTAGTTTATAAAAACCCTTATTAGTGCAATAACTATAGTCTTATTAGAATAAAGATATAATTATAAGATAACTAGGTTATATAATACCTTTATTAATTCTAGGGATATTTATAGCAATTATAACCTTATCTAAGCTGGCTGTACCAACCTATTTAAAAGATAGATTAATTTTTGTAATAAAGCCTTATGGGAAACACCACGGTGGACTTATTATTGGGCTAGGTTATATAGGTAAACAGGAAAGTTAATAATATAACAAATAGATAATAACTGGTGAAGTGGTTACCTAATAGATTAACTCCAATTATATTCTGAAATTTACTATAAGGAAAGGAACTATCTAGGTAGGGGCTATGGGTCCTTAAATATACATCTATACTCCTAAGAAATCCTCCTTATACGTAAGATACGCACTATATAGGTTGTATATATGTTTTGCTCCTACCTTGCGTATACTATGTATAATATTATATAACCTTAGTTACTATTCTTTGTTATATAGTTCTACTAGTTCCATCCTAAACTATGCCCTTATTAACTAACTAGCTTCTTCTAACTCCTCTCTAAGTAGTTATAATATTATACTTAAAGCGTCTATAATACCATCTCCCTCCTCTTTATCTTTATTCTTAAAGATTCCTAATATCTCTAAGTCGTTTACTAGAGGTGTAATATCCGCTTAATTAATTTAGTTAATATCCTTACTTATTATACCTAAAGCTCCTTCTTCTTTATAAGCACAATATTATATTTATACTATTACTTCCATACTGTCTCTTAGTGAGATAATACTGTTTCTATATTCTTGTTATGCGAAAAAGGGGTTAGTTTATATTACGCTAGCGAGTCCCTTGTCTTAACAACTCTCTTTATATTTAGAGTATACTAAAGCAAATATTTAATCGTCCTATAATGTTTACTTAATCTCTAACACTAAGTGTGCGCGTCCTATTACTCTTAACAGTTGTTAAGTACCCTCATTAATTACTGCTAGGGTCTTAGGTTTAATCTACCGCTGCGAAACTTAATGGCGAGCTAACTTAAGCTTTGGCTAACCTAGAATGGTCTTATAACACTAAACAGAGGGCTATAAAGGCTTGCATTGCTGCCTTAGCTTAACTGCTTTGTTTAGAGAAGGTCTATAAGAAGGTACGTTTTAAGGAGTAGAAACTTATAGAACAAGGCCTTCTAGAGCTTAGTAATAAAAAAGCGGGTCCTCCTCTAATAGAAAGAGAAACAACTCTAAATACCTTAGTAGCTACTTCTCTTAGGTCCCCCTTAGGTAACTTATTCTTTAGCAACTCTTCCTTATTACTACTGCCTAATCCTTTTTCTTTTAATACTCTTGTACCTTTCTTATAGCATTCTTTAAGTTGTGTAGTAGTTCCTAGGTAGTCTTATTATGGCCTATCTACTTAACCTTATATTATATTTTGTTATTAATGTCCTTATAACTAATAATCTTTAAAACTTCCTATTTGTCTTTCTTTTATCCTCTATATATGTCTACCTTATAGACTAGTGGCTTAATATTCCTATATGCTAGCTCTAGCATTGCGATGTGCTATATAGGGTAGATCTTTATTTTCTCTAGTAAGTTAAGTCTGTATATAACTTCTAAGATTTTTACTGTAATTATAAATAGTTCTAGTCTAACGTAGTCCAACTTCTTGCTTAATTGTCAACTCTTAAAAATTTTGTGTAGTAGCTATACTTTATCTCCCTCCTTAAGATCTGGTCCCTTAAATCTCTTAATATTATAGTACCTTTTTATTCTTGCTTATACCAACTTTGCTATCTCTTTAAGGTAATTATAAAGATTTATTAGATCTTTTATTCTTTCTTTAGCTATGCTACTTATTTTTTTACTTATTGTAGTAATAATAATAATATTCTTAGTTTATATCCATAGTTTGCCTTAAAAGGTAACGTGCCTATCCCTTCCTATGGTGTTGCGTTATATATAAACTGTGCTACTAGTAGTAACAATACCCAATTATTCTGTGCGTAATTAATATAATGCCTTAAGTACTATTCTAATGTTTAGTTTAGTCTTTCCATTTATCCATCTATTTACAGGTAATACCCTATTAACGTTGCTGCTTATACCCCCTAGAATACTGCTATAAATCTTAGATCTCTGTCTAATATAACCTTTATTAGTGCTCCGTATCTTATAAATACTTCTTTAATATAGATTCTAGCTATATCCTCCGCTGATAGTTTTTCTATATATGCTATAAAATAGTCCTATTTAGTTAACTTATCCACTATTACTAAGATCGTGTTATAATCTTATCTGGTAATAGGATCCTTTAACTTTAGTAGCTTTATAATAAAGTCCTATAATATAACCTCCTACAGTCTCTCTAGTATTTTAACAGGTTATAGCTCTCTATAAAGCTTATGTCTTATCAGTTTATTTCTTTAGCAATTTGGATATTCCTTAATAACTTGTCTTGCCAGTCCCTAGATTCCTTAAATAATATATTCCTCTTAAAGTCTTAACACTAAGCCTATAGCTCCGTTATGTCCCTAAGTCATTTCTTTATAAAAGTTTTCTATAAACTCTTTTATAACTGTCCTTGGTACGTATATAGCTTCTTAGTACTTATACTATTCTAACTTTAGATCCTCCTCCTATACTTCCTAGATTCTTTATAACTATATACTTATTAGTATCTTATAGGTCTAACTAACTTCTCTTATTGCTATAATCTTAGGATAATTATACCTAGTTAACCCGTCCTTGTCCTTACATAGTATAGCGCCTAACAGTTTTTCGTTGTTTTATAACTCTGCCTTTCTACTAAGTATATCCGCTCTTGCATTTTCAGTACCTTTAGTATATTAAATTTTGAAATAATACTCTATAAGTATTTCCGCCTATCTAACCTATTTGCAATTAAGTTCTTTTATTATTAGGAACTCTATTAGGTTCTTATAATCCATTTTAACTATAAATAGTCTCTCTATACCTTGCAAAAACGCTCTCTATTCTTTAAGTGCTATAACTATACCTAATAACTCCTTATTATAGATATTGTAGTTTAGTTCCAATAGTGTTATCTTTTAACCATAATACGCTACTGGGTGCCATATGTCCTAGTGCTTTTATAGCAAGTATACTCCTAGTACAAAGTCTAATGCATCCGTTTCTATAACTGTATCTAACTTTGGTTAGTAAATCTTAAGGATTAGATCCTAGGTAAACAACTCCTTAAGTTCTTTAAATAGCTTATTTTGCTTACTACCCTATATCTATAGTTCCTTCTTTTTTATAAGTCTTGTAAATAGTTTAATATTCTTTAACTACTATGCTATAAACCTCCTATAGTAGTTGTAAAACCCTAAGAACAATCTTAACTGCGTAACGTTTTCTAGTTCTTACTAACTTACTATGGCTTCTACTTTCTTTAGGTCTATGCTAATTTTCCCTAGTTTAATAATAAACTTAATAAAATTGGTCTTTCTGGTAAAGAACTTGCATTTTTTAATTGCTACTAGCATCTTTTTCTTTTTATAGTCTCTTTAAGACCCACTTAATGTGTTCCCTGTATTCTTCCTTACTTATTAAGTAGATAATGATATTGTTAAGATACGCTATAATAAACTTATTAAGGTGTTCTTCTAATACACTATTAATTCTTTTCTGAAACGTTAATGGTGCATTTATAAGCCTAAACTGCATTATTAATGGCTTATATAGTCATTCCTTTAACCTAAAGGCTGCTTTTTACTTACTGCCTTCCTTAATTTAGATTTGGTAGTACACCCACCTTAGATCTATCTTTATAAAGATTTGCGTGTTACCTATCCTATCTTAGATTTTACTAATTAAAGGTAAAGGATACTTATCCTTTCTTATAATGCTGTTTAACTATTTATAGTTAATATACATCCTAAGCTTTCTATTTTTCTTTAGGATAAATAACACTAGATATCCCGCTAATAACTATAATAGTCTAATATACCTGTAACGGAACCTTGTAGCAAGAACTACAGTAGGCTCGTTAATGGGCTGGGTATATAGGTATAAACAACTAGTTAACAACGTAATAACAACTAGTGGAGTGGTTGCCTAATAGATTAACTCTAATTATATTCTAAGATTTACTATAAAGAGAGAACTATCTGGGTAGGGACTGTGGTCCTTTAAATACACAACCATACGCCTAAGAAATCCCTTCACTATGTGAGGTATATAAGGTACGTAAGGTATGTAATAGACCTTATAGAGCTTATAGAGCTTACAGAGCTTATCACGTAACTTAGCTACTATTCCTTATTATATGGTTCCACCGGTTCCATCCTGGACTGTACCTATATTAACTAACTAGCTTCTACTAACTCCTCTCCAAGTAGTTATAATATTGTACTTAAAGCGTCCGTAACACTATCTCCCTTCTCTTTATCTTTATCCTTAAAGATTCCTAACATCTCCAAGTTGTCTACTAAAGGTATAATGTCCGTTTAATTAATCTGGTTAATATCCTTACTTATTATACCTAAAGCATCTTCTTCTTCTTTGTCCTAATGGCATGCTCGCACCATAGCTGCTATACTGTTACTTAGTGAAGTTATGTCTTTTTTATATTCTTATTATATAAAAGAGGGGTTACTTTATATTATAATCGCGGCTCCTTTTAGTTGCCAACCTTCCTCCTACTTTAAATGTACGAAGTTAAATATTTAATTATCCTGTGATGTTCGTTCTATCTCTAATGCTAAGTATGCGCGTCCTATAACTCTTAATAGCCTTTAAGTTCCCTTATTAATTTCCCTTAGGGTTTTATATTTAATCTACTGCTGTAAAGCTTAATAGTGAGCTTGTAAGTGCTCTAGATAAGGTGCGCTAATCTTAGGAGGTAGAGCTAGAGGCCTCCGCTGCTTAATAGCGTGCTCTTAATACTTATCTTTCTACTTCTGCTTAGTTACTCTATCTTAAGAAGGTTTATAAGAAGGTTTATTTTAAGGAGTAGAAACTTGTCCAATAGGGCCTATCTAAGCTAGGTGATGAGAGAGTAACGTCTCTAAAGAAGGAAACAGTTCTAAGTAATATGGTAGTTGCTCCTCCTAAGTCCCCCTTAGGTAGTTTATCCTTTAGTAATCCCTTTTTAATACTCCCTAACCTACTTTCTTCTAATACTTCTATACCTTTCCTATAGCATTCTTTAGGTTACTTAGTAGTTCCTAGGTAGTCTTACTATAGCCTATCTACTTTACCTTATACTATATTTTATCATCTATATCCTTATAACTAATAATCTTTAAAACTTACTATTTGTCTTCTTCCTATTCTCTGTACGTGTCTGCCTTATAGACTAATGGTTTAACATTTCCATATGCTAGCTCTAGTATTGCGATGTGCTATATAGGGTAGATTTTTATTTTAGCTAGTAGGTTTAACTTATATATAACCGCCGAAATTCTTTGCTTAACTTTAAAAGGTCCTAGTCTAACATAGTCTAGCTTCTTACTTAGTTATTAACTTTTAAAATTTTTGTGTAGTAGCTATACTTTATCTCCCTCCTTAAGATCTAGTCCCTTAGATCTCTTAATATTATAGTACCCTTTTATCTGTTCTTATACTAGTCTAGCTATTTTTTTTAAAATTTGCATAAAGGTTCATTAATGTCTTTATTCTTTCTTTGGCTATGCTACTTATTTTCTTTACTTAATGTAGCAATAATAACGTTCTTGGCTCGTACCCGTAATTTGCCTTAAATGGTAATGTCCCTATTCCTTCTTATAGTGTTACATTATATACAAACTATATAACTAGTAACAATGATACCTAATTGTTTTGCGCGTAATTAATATAATATCTTAGATACTGTTCTAGTGTCTGGTTTAACCTTTCTGTCTATCTATCCGTCTATAGATAATACGCTATAGAGGTTACTATGCGAACTCCTTATTCTGCCAGAAATACTTCCTAAAATGCTGTTATAAATCTTGGATCTCTATCTAATATAATCTTATTTAGTGCTCCGTGCTTTATAAACACTTCCTTAATATAGATTCTAGCGATATCTTCTGCTAATATCTCTTCTGTATATACTATAAAGTATCCCCACTTTATAAGCTTATCTACTATTACTAAGATCACATTATAATCTTATCCTATAATAGAATCTTTTGACTTTAATAACTTAATAATAAAGTCCCATAATATAACTTCCTATGGTCTTTCTGGTATTTTAATAGGTTATAGCCCTCCATATAGCTTATGCCTTATTAGTTTATTTCTTTAGCAATTTAGACATTCTCTTATAACTTGTCTTACTAGTTCTTAGATTCTTTAAATAATATACTCCTTTTAAAGTCTTAACACTAAGCCTATAGCTTTATTATGTCCTTAAGTTAGTCCCTTATAGAATAACTTAATAAACTCTTTTACTATAGATCTTAGAATATAAGTTGCTTCTCTATTCTTATACTAATCTAAATCTAGATTCTCTGCCTGTGCCTTTTAGATCTTTTATACCCAGTCACTCTCTAGTAATTCTTAGATCTAACTTTCCTTAGTTATTGTGATCTTTAGGTAATTATACCTAATTAATCTGTCTTAATCCTTTTGTAACAAAGCCCCTAATAGCTTCTTATTACTTTATAGTTTAGCCTTTCTACTTAAAATATCTACTTATACATTATCTATACCCTTAGTATGCTGAATTTTAAAATAGTATTCTATAAGCATTTCCGCCTATCTAACCTATCTTTAGTTAAGTTCCTTAGTTGTTAGAAATCCTATAAGGTTCTTATGGTCTGTCTTAACTATAAACGGTTTCTCTATACCTTATAAGAATACTCTCTATTCCTTTAACACTACAACTATACCTAATAACTCCTTATTATAGATGTTATAGTTTAGTTCTAGTAGTATTATCTTTTAACTATAGTACGCTACTAGATGCCATGCGTCCTAATGCTTTTATAGTAAATATACTTCTAGTGCAAAGTCTAATGCGTCTGTCTTAACAACCGTATTTAACCTTAGTTAATAGATTTTAAGAACTAGTTCCTAGGTAAATAACTCCTTAAGTTCCTTAAACAACTTCTTCTATTCTATTCCCTATACCCACAGTTCCTCCTTCTTTGTTAATTATATAAATGGCTTAATACTCTTTAACTATTATGCTATAAACCTCCTATAGTAGTTGCAAAACCCTAGGAACAATCTTAACTATATAACATTCTTTAGTTCCTGCTAACTAACTATAGCTTTAACTTTCTTTAGGTCCATACTAATTTTTCCTAGTTTAATAATAAATTTTATAAAATTGGTCTTTCTTATAAAGAACTTATATTTCTTAATTGCTACTAGTATCTATTCTTCTTATAGTCTCTTTAAGACCCATTTAATATATTCCTTATGTTCTTCTTTCCTCTCTAAGTAGATAATAATGTTGTTAAGATATACTATAATAAACTCATTAAGGTGTTCTCCTAATATACTATTAATTTGCTTCTAGAACATTACTGGTGTATTTATAAGCCTAAATTATATAACTAATGGTTTATATAGTCCTTCCTTTGACCTAAAAGCTGCTTTCTATTTGTTACCTTTCTTAATCCTAATCTAATAGTACGCCTATCTCAGATCTATCTTTATAAAAATCTTTATATTGCCTATTCTATCTTAGATTTTGCTAATTAAGGGTAAAGGATACCTATCCTTTCTAGTAATGCTATTTAACTGTCTATAGTCTATATATATTCTAAGTTTTCTGTTCTTCTTTAGGATAAATAGTACTAGATATCTGGCTAATAACTATAATAGTTTAATATATTCCTTTTATAAGTTCTCCTAAATAAACTCCTTAAGCGCTACTAACTCTATTTTAGTAAGCTTATAGATTAAAAAGAACTTTAGACTTGTTCCCTCTTCTAATTCTATCTTATAGTCCTATACTATATACTCTAACAGCTTTTTACTTTCTAATAACTATAACTTTTTACTATACTTATAGTATCTCCTTAGTACATAACTTAAGCCTTACTTAGTCTCTTTATATATTACTCTAACTTAGTACTATACCAACTTGGTTTACTACCGCACTTTATATTATTAAGTATCTTTAATATTAACCTGGCCTATAACCCAATTAATCTTTAGATTATATTCCTATAACTAAGGCATTCCTAGTATTGCCTTATCTTTTCCTAATGGTAAGATATTAAAAGACATTCTAACTGGTCTCCCTTTAATAGTTAACTAAATAGGTCCTATTTTAAGATTAATAATGCCTCCTTTATAGGCTATCTAGTCTCCTAAAATTATTATAAGTAGATATAAGTATTCCTTCTGTCTGTGTAGTAACCCTATCCTTTCTACTGCTTTTAGTAATATATAGTTCCTTATTACTTTACTATCTATTAATGCTTTAAACTACTAATCTTGCCACTTAATTTTTAAGTTTAGGTGTTGTTTTTAAACTCCTTTAAGGGTCTAAGGCTCTACTACTAGTTCCCTCTAGTCCTATAGGCCTCCCCTTTTTCTAACTATTAGCTGCTAGATCCTATTTATACTTAGTCCCACTTTAGCTAATACTTAGTTTATTTCTTTTCCTTTATATACCATAGATAAGTATTCTCTAGGTAATCCCACTACTATTATCTATCTAGGCATTCTTCTATAAGGAATCTTCCTAGTTAAAGTATTAGGTCCCCTTAACTCTGTACTTCTACTAGATGCTATCTATATATATACTTAGTATCTCTAAACTATTTTTCCTCTAGTGCCTAATATATCTTTACTAGGTATTTCTAGTTCTTGTCTTTTAATACTCTATATATATTATATATATTATCTATATAAGCTATCTATAATAGTATATAATACGCTATATGTTTTAGGTTAACTCTTAACTTATCTTTATCCTTAAGTTTAAATCTATACCTAGTTAACCTAACTATTAGTATCTCTACTGCGGGTATTAAGATTTATTACTTACTTCTCTAGTCCCTAGATCCTTCTTTTAGGTTCCTTAATATTATAATTAACGCTCCTTTAATATAACTTATGCGTTTTTCTATAATAGGTTAGTTTTAAACTACCTTCTTATTTAGCTATATATAAAAGTCTTCCTATTTATTATTATGTTATTACCTATACTACTTTCCATATAACTGGTTTAGTATATATAGTTTATCTATAAGAAAGTACCTTATTATTACTATGTTATAATATCCTTTAATATATCTTTCTTTAAACCTAACTGGAATATCTAGGTCCTTTTCTTATTCTAGTTTATCTAACCACTTTACCTTAGGTGTTCCTATACTAGGCCTATTAGTAACTCTTTATATAGGTACTCTGTTCCTTATATAACCTAGTATAGCTAATCTCTTATCTAGCTTTTACTCTTACTATATAATAATTCTCTATCTAAACTTATTTATAGTTTCTTATTTTCTGCGTCTTATAGCTAGATCCTTAAAGTCACCTTACTTCTTAATCTTAGTATTAACTTTTTAATCTTTAGGCTAAATACTATATTTACCTAGAACTGCTATAGTCCTTATTTATTTATTAAAATCTTAGCCTTCTACTAATGTTCTTATTTGCTCTCTAAACTCTTAGTTCTTAAACTTACGTTCTATACTTATTTATTTAATACTAAACTAAGTTACTGCCTTTTCCCATTAATTTTTGTCTATTATGGGTTCTTAAGCTGTTCTTATTATATCTTATAAGTCTAAAGCCTTCCTTATCTCTTCTTAAGAATCTTAAACCTATAGCCTTTTGCCTTTTATAAGTAGTAAGCTAGCACTAGCAGTTATCTGCTTACTTAATTATCTTTAGATATTACTCCTTTTATTTTATAAAGTAATAGAAATTATATCTAATAGTGTTATAATACCCATTACTAATCCGTGTTCTGTAGTAGTTTTAGTCTCTACTTCTATTATATTATTAAGATTTAAGTGCTCCTAGTTAGCCTCTTTTTTGTCCTTATTACTAATAATTAATAAGTATTCTAACTCTATTGTCATTATTACTAATCTTTATCTATATATTACTATAATATCCTAATCTAGCTTATAGAGTTAATTTTATTTTTTATCTAACTCTCTAGTTCCTTTAAGTCCTTTTAACTCTAGCTCTTACAGCTAATAGCTTATACTATACTTAGCGTCCTTATAAATTTAGCATGCGTTATTATAACAAAATGTAAAGTATTTAATTAAATACTCCTTAGTCCTATATAATATCCCTATATCTGCATTATTATACTCTAATAACCTAATGCCCTTTACTATATAGTTACTTTAACCACCTCTATAGTCTCTAGTAAAATAACCTTATTTTCTATAATTTATATAAGCTCTATCTTTAAACCATTTTTCTTATTATGGAGTCCGTTTAAATATTTTCTACTACTAAAATCCCTAATTTAGCCTTAGCTCCTTGGTTTTATAATTACTTAATCCTTAACCTCTAGGTTTCTATAGTTTCTTTATATATCTCTTAGATTCTTTAGTACCACTTAGGTCTATTAGCTCTGCGCCATTCTATAGTTTTTAGCTCTATATTTGCTAATATATGCTCTATATCTTATACAACTGTGGAACTCTATCTTACCCCTTCTTGACTTATTCCCTTTAATAGATCCTATTATTAATCTTTATTAACTAATCTATTAAGTCTTATAGACTTTCTGCATCTTCCATTAGGATAATTATGTCCTAGACTTTAGCCTTAAGTCCCTATTTATACTGTGCTATAAGCGCCTTATTATTCTACTTAACCTGCATTATAAGTATCTGAAACTATGTTATGTACTTAATTACTAAAGAATATTATACTAAGTTTTAAAGCTTCTGTTCTGCTATAGTTAATACTTTTAGGTTTTTAAATATCTGTATTAGTTTCTCTATAAACCTATTCTAACTAGTAAACATAAATTATACATCTTAGTTAGTAGTTATTATACCGCTAACTTATATTTCTATAAGATAAGGTTTAAATTATTCTAATACTCTTCCTATTAAGAACAGTTCTATATACACTACCTAATCTATAGATGTTACCAACTTTGCTCCTTCCTGTATAACCTTAAAGTGCATTTATATAAGGAATCCCTTAAGTTTTAACCTTTCTCCTAAGAATTGTTTAATTAACAGTAGCTTAACCTTTGCTGTGCTGATTTTATTAATATATTCCTTAAGTATCCTATTATTATCTAATAAGCGATTAACCATTTCCTGTAACTAACCTCTTGTGATTAACTGTAAGTCTATATCTGCTATACTAGTGTCTCCTAATCCTAAGGTAGCTACTGCCATTAATAGCATTACAACTAGTGCTTTAGGTGGCATATTGTTTAACTTCTTTTGCGTTTTAATACTGTAATCTTGGTAGTAAATATATAATAGAACCTTATAGCAAGAACTACGGTGGGCTCATTAATAGGCTAGGTATGTAGGTATAAACAACTAGTTAATAATATAATAATAACTAGTAGAGTGGTTGCCTAACAGATTAACTCTAATTATATTCTAAGATTTACTATAAAGAGAGAACTATCTGGGTAGGGACTGTGGTCCTTTAAATATACAACCATATGCCTAAGAAATCCCTTTGCTACATAAGGTATATAAGGTATGTGAGGTACATAACAGACTTTATAGAGCTTACAGAGCTTACAGAGCTCATTACGTGACTTGGCTACCATTCCTTGTTACATAGTTCCACTGGTTCCATCCTAGACCGTGCCTATATTAACCAACTAGCTTCTGCTAACTCCTCTCCAAGTAGTTATAACATTGTACTTAAAGCGTCCGTAACAATACCCCTTTTATAAGTTTTCCTGGATAAACTCCTTAAGCGCTACTAACTTGATTTTAGTAAGCTTATAGATTAGAAAGAACTTTAGACTTATTTCTAGTTCTAGTTCTATCTTATAGTCCTACGCTATATATTCTAACAGCCTTTTACTTTTTAGGCTCTATAACTTTTTACCATACTTTCAGTATCTTATTAGTATATAACTTAAGCCTTACTTAGTCTCTTCGTATATTACTCCAACTTAGTACTATACCATCTTAGTATTGTAGTGGTGTAGATTGGACGTCGCCTACTGTCTTGGCATTTTCCTGTATTTATAAAGCTTCGGCTTTCCTCCCTTCTTACATATTATTACTAACCTACCAGTTACAGGAAATATATTCTTTTCTTTCTTTCTGACTGTTTTCTACTGATTGATTCTGACTGACTGACTAACCAACTAACTGACCGACTGCACCGTGACTTCCTATCCAAGAGACACCGTACCCTTCCATATATTATTTGGCATTCCACGTGGGGACGACGGCAAGCTCTTTAGATTAGAAGTCTGGTATTCTATACACAGTTATATACACAGGAGACACGCAGGAACATACTACAGCTATAGAAGAACCGCCAGCTGTAGAAGAACTACTAGCTGCAAAAGAACCGCCAGCCGGACGGATGAGATAGCAGAACCACAGAACCAGAGAACCAGGCAGTATTGGACAGCAAGGGGAACCAGGTAGACCCTAAATAGAAAGACTACGGAAAAGAAAGGACAGCTAGACTTAACGCATAGGCCAAAAGAGTGGCAATAAGAGGCAAAATGGTGTAGGTTAAAAGGTTTTGGGAGTTGGGTTTGGTGCCTGTACTTAGAAATTTGGCGTTAAGTGAACTAGCGAGCCTATCAGACGTTGACCGGTAGTTGGAGTTACCCAATATCTTGCCACCCGCGCGCGCACGAGCATGGCCAGAACGTTATTGAAGATGTAGAGACGACATGCCAAGGGCCAATCAGTTAGATAGAAACGAGATCTAAGGCATCCGGCGGCGAAGGCTGTCCTTTAAGAACAGTAGAGACAATACTGAGCAAGGCCGCAAGTATACGAGATCGGATCTGTCCTTGAAAGCTTCCTATTCTGGCTTAGCCTTATCTTCTTTTAAGTGATCTGGATTATGTTAGCAGCGGCTTAAGACGGGGTATAGCTGAGCGTGGTCCGGAAAAAGTTGACCGTGGTCGCCGACGGGGGTCGGCGAAAGCTGAGTGTGGTCACTAATGGAACGCTGGAAAAAGGTCGGCGGTACTTAACTTTTATCCATACAGAACGCGCATTGATAGCCACATTTGACTTAAGCGACCACACAAACCAAAATATCTAGAGTATATGCTACGCATATACACAAAGACACATATACACAGACATGCTTATATATATATATATATACGCGTATTTATACGTCCCTCAGTAAGCTATACTAATAATAAGTAAAAACTACACTAAAGCAAACGAGAGTATAGTAGGGTGGTTAAATGGCCTACCAGTCAGTATCTACAACCATATGCTACGCATATGCTAAGTATACGCAGATACCCTAGATCGCACCTAATATTATATATAAAGACAATGGTTTTAAAGATAATATAATTAGTAGAGAGAGTATTGAAGATAAGGAGAATGAGGAGGATAAGGAGGTTAAGGGTTAAGATAGTATATAATAGCGGCTTCCATTTTATATGGGTCTCTCTAAGGTAAAACTCTATATAGCTCCATGCATAGGCTATGCATAGGTTGTGTATATGCTTAGGATAGCCAGAGCACACTTTAAGACTATAGAGCACTTATTAGCTCCTGCGGCAAGCATTAAATTGTTATCCAAGAGGTAGTAGACTATATTATAATGCTAGAATATCCAGTAACTGGAAAAGAAGGAATTACACACTTTATCTATAAAGTAACACCTCTACTATCTATAGATGCAGATAAAGAAACAGTGTGTAAGGTTATTAAGCAGTATATATTAAAGGTAAGTAATGCACATGCTAGGCATATACAATATTTATACCTCTAGTAGATTTAATTCTTATTTTATAAAATTGGTGACCCTAGGATTACACAACTATAGCTTCTTAGAGAAAATAATTAGGAGTGTTATAGACGCTTTAAGTACGATGTTACAACTACTTAGAGAGGAGTTGGAGGAAGCTAGTTAGTTAATATAGGCACAGTCTAGGATGGATCTGGTGGAACTATATAACAAGGAATAGTAACCGAGGTCACATAATGTTATACGCGGTGTACGCAGTGTACGCAGTGTACGTCTATGTATAACATGTATAACACATACCTCACGTACAAGAGAGGATTTCTTAGGCGTACGGTTGTGTATTTAAAGGACCTCAGTCCCTACTGTAGATAGTTCTCTCCTTATAGTGAATCTTAGAATACAATTAGAGTTAATCTATTAGGCAACCACTCTACCAGTTATTATTACATTATTAACTAGTTATTTATACCTATATACCCAGCCCATTAACGAGCCCACCGTAGTTCTTACTATAAGGTTCCGTTATATATTTACTACTAAGGTTACAGTATTAAAACGTAAAAGAAGTTAAACAACATGCCACCTAAGGGAGCACTAGTCACAATGCCATTAACAGCAACAACTACCTTAGGATTAGGAGACACCAGTATAGCAGATACGGACTCACAGTTAATTACAAGAGGTTAGTTATAGGAAATGGTTAATTACTTATTAGATAATAATAGAATACTTAAGGAACGCATTAATGGAATTGGCGCAGTAAAAGTTAAGTTACTATTAATTAAACAATTCTTAGAAGAAAGGTTAAAACTTAAAGGATTCCTTATATAAATACACTTTAAGGTTATGCAGGAAGGAGTAAAGTTAACAACACCTATAGATTAAGTAGTATATGCAGGATTATTCTTAATAGGAAGAGCACTGGAATGGTTTAAACCTTACCTTATAGAAATATAGGTTAACAGTATAATAACTACTAACCAGGATATATGGTTTATATTTACCAGTTAGAATGGGTTTATAGAAAGACTAATATAGATATTTAGAGACCTAGAAGCATTAACTATAGCAGAATAAAAGCTTTAAAACTTAGTATAATGTTCTTTAGCAATTAAGTATATAATATAGTTTTAGATACTTATAACATAGGTTAAGTGGAATAATAAGGCGCTTATGGCACAGTATAAATAGGGACTTAAGGCTAAAGTCTAGGACGCAATTATCCTAATAGAAGATGTGGAAAGTCTATAAGACTTAATAAATTAGTTAATAAAGATTAATAATAGGATCTATTAAAGGGAATAAGCTAAGAAAGGGTAAGATAGAGTTCTATAGTTATATAAGGCGCAGAGTACGCAATAGTAGATATAGAGTTAAAAACTATAGAATGGCGCAGAGCTAATAGACCTAAGCGGTATTAAAGAATCCAAGAGATAGATAAAGAAACTATAAAAATCTAAAGGTTAAGGATTAAGTAATTATAGGACTAAGGAGCAGAGGCTAAACTAGGGATTTTAGCAGTAAAAGACATTTAGGTAAACTCTATAACAAGAGAAATAGTTTAAAGATAGAGCTTGTATAAATTGCAGAAAATAAGGTTATTTTACCAGAGACTATAGAGGTAGTTAAAGTAACTACGTAGTAAAGGGCACTAGGTTATTAGAGTATAATAATATAGATATAGGGATATTGCGCGGGACTAAGGAGTGTTTAATTAAATACTTTACATTTTGTTATAATAACGTGTGCTAAATTTATAAGGACGCTAAGTATAGTATAAGCTATTAGCTATAAGAGCTAAAGTTAAAAGGACTTAAAGGAACTATAGAGTTAGATAAAGAACAAGATTAACTCTATAAACTAGATTAAGATATTACAGCAACATGCGGATAAAGATTAGTAATAATAACAATGGAGTTAGAGTACTTATTAATTATTAGTAATAAGGACAAAAAAAAGGCTAACTAGGAGCACTTAAACCTTAATAATGTAATAGAAGTAGAGACTAAAACTACTACAGAACACGGATTAGTAATGGGTATTATAACACTATTAGATACAATTTCCATTACTTTATAAGATAGAAGAAGTAATATCTAAAGACGGTTAAGCAAGTAGATAACTACTAGTGCTAGCTTACCACTTATAAAAGGTAAAAGGCCATAGGTTTAAGATTCTTAAGAAGAGATAAGGAAGGCTTTAGACTTATAAGACGTAATAAGGATAGCTTAAGAACCTATAATAAACAAAAACTAATGGGAAAGGGCAGTAACTTAGTTTAATAATAAATAAATAAGTATAGGACGCAAGTTTAGAAACTAAGAGTTTAGAGAATAAATAAGAACGTTAGTAGAAAGCTAAGATTTTAATAAACAAATAAGGACTATAGCAATTCTAGGTAAATATAGTGTTTAGCCTAAAAATTAAAAAGTTAATACTAAGATTAAGAAGTAAGATGACTTTAAGGATCTAGCTATAAGACGCAGAAAATAAGAAACTATGGATAAGTTTAAATAAAGGATTATTGCATAGCAAGAGTAAAAGCTAGATAAGAGATTAGCTATAGTAGGTTATATAAGGGACAGAGCACCTATATAAAGAGTTACTAATAGGCCTAGTATAGGGACACCTAGGACGAAGTAGTTAGATAAACTAGAATAAGAAGAAGATCTAGATATTCCAGTTAGGTTTAAAGAAAGACATACTAAGGGATGTTACAATGTAGTAATAATAAGGTACTTTCTTATGGATAAACTATATATACTAAACTAGTTATATAGAAAGTGGTATAGGCAATAATATAATAATAAATGGGAAGACTTTTATATATAGCTAAACAAAAAGGTAGTCTAAGACTAACCTATTATAGAGAAATATATAAGTTATATTAAAGGAGCATTAATTATAATGTTAAGGAACCTAGAAGAAGGATCTAGGGACTGGAGAAGTAAGTAATAAATTTTAGTACCTATAGTAGAAATACTAGTAGTTAGGTTAACTAGGTATAGATTTAAACTTAAGAGTAAAGATAAGCTAAGAGTTAACCTAAAATATATAGCGTATTATATACTATTGTAGATAGCTTATATAGATAACACATGCAATATATATAGAGCACTAAAGAATAAGAACTAGAAGTACCTAGTAAGAATATATTAGGCACTAGAAGAAAAGCGGTTTAGAGATGCTAAGTATATATATAGATAGTACCTAGTAGAAGTGTAAAGCTAAGGGGACTTAACACTTTAACTAGGAAGATTCCTTATGGAAAAATGCCTAGACAGATAATAGTAGTGGGAGTGCCTAGAGAATACTTATCTATAGCATATAGAGGAAAAGAAATAAACTAAGTATTGGCCTAAGATGGACTAAGTATAAATAGGATCTAGTAGCTAATAGTTAGGAAAAGGGGAGGCCTATAGAACTAGAGGGAACTAGTAGTAGAGCCTTAGACCCTTAAAGGAATTTAAAAATAATACCTAAATTTATAAATTAAGTAGTAAGATTAGTAGTTTAAAGTGTTAATAGATAGTGGAGTAATAAGGAACTATATATTACTAGTAGTAATAGAAAGGATAGGGTTACTATATAGATAGAAGGAATACCTATATCTACTTATAATAATTTTAGGAGATCAGATAGTCTATAGAGGAGGTATTATTAATCTTAAAATAGGACCTATTTAGTTAACTATTAAAGGGAGACCAGTTAGAATATCTTTTAATATCTTACTATTAGGAAAAGATAAGGCGATACTAGGAATGCCTTGGTTATAGGAATATAATTTAAAGGTTAATTAGGTTATAGGTTAGGTTAATATTAAAGATACTTAATAACGTAAAGTACGATAGCAGACTAAGTTGGTATAGTATTAAGTTAGAGCGATATATAAAGAGACTAAGCGAAGCTTAAGTTATGTACTAAAAAAATATCATAAGTATAGAAAAAAGTTATAGTTACTAGAAAGTAAAAAGCTGTTAGAGTATATAGTATAGGACTATAAGATAGAATTAGAAGAGGGAATAAGTTTAAAGTTTTTTTTAATTTATAAGCTTACTAAAACAGAGTTAGTAGCGCTTAAGGAGTTTATCTAAGAGAACTTATAAAAGGGATATATTAGACTATCGCAGTTATTAGTAGGATATCTAGTATTATTTATTCTAAAGAAAAATAGAAAACTTAGGATATATATAAACTATAAATAGTTAAATAGTATTACTAGGAAGGATAGGTATTCTTTACCCTTAATTAATAAAATCTAAGATAGGATAGATAATATAAAGATCTTTATACATCGGCAAAATATGGTACCCTACCAATGGCCTCAATGGTTGGTGGTTGACGTAATTGGCGCGCAGTTGAGGGCATTTGGCAACTCGATTAACTAGCCTATGTCGTGTTTTTTTAACACGTAGCCTGCGCGTAGCCTGCGAGTAACCTGCGCGCAACCTATGCGCAACCTACCAGTAATCTGCGCATTTGGTAACTATAATTATATTTACCTCTTTTATACTAATAGCATATTTTAAATAAATAAAAGCTACTTTAAGGCTATTTATAAGGCTAGTAAAATAAATATTATTATTTTAGATAATTTAATATAATATAGCGATAGTTCTCTTCTACCTATCTACCTATTAACTTACCTACCTGCCTATCTACCTACCTACCTGCATCGCCTACCTGTCTATATTGCCTACCTGTCTACATCGCCTACCTGTCTGCATCGCCTACCTGTCTGCATCGCCTACCTATTTGCATCTGCCTACCTGTCTATATCTGCCTACCCATCAGCATCTGCCTACCTGTCTGCATCTGCTTGCCTGTCTGCATCTGCTTGCCTGTCTGCATCTACTTACCTGTCTGTATCTGCCTACCTGTCTGCATCTGCCTACCCGTCAGCATCTCCCTATTTGTGCCTACCTGTCTGTGCTGCCTTAATTCGATCGATCGATCGAATCGTTTATAGTGTTCGCTAGCTAGTCGTTG
>Ga0307507_10005574_pt1 | contig 20541 bp, 3 predicted proteins | sample 7_EM_MG_FD_207223 | JGI IMG/M metagenome (GOLD analysis project Ga0307507, IMG submission 207223) | Populus trichocarpa ectomycorrhiza microbial communities from riparian zone in the Pacific Northwest, United States - 7_EM | ecosystem: Host-associated > Plants > Roots > Unclassified | place...
CTATATACTCTAATAGCTTTTTACTTTCTGGTAACTATAACTTTTTACCATACTTATGGTATCTCTTTGGTATATAACTTAAGCCTCGCTTAGTCTCTTTATATATCGCTCCAACTTAGTACTATACTAACTTGGTTTGCTATTGTATTTTGCGTTATTAAGTATCTCTAATATTAACCTAACCTGTAACCTAATTAACCTTTAGATTATATTCCTGTAACTAAGGCATTTCTAGTATCGCCTTATCTTTTCCTAATAGTAAGATATTAAAAGACATTCTAACTAGTCTCCCTTTAATAGTTAATTAAATAGGTCCTGTTTTAAAATTAATAATGCCTTCTCTATAGGCTATCTAATCTCCTAAAATTGTTGTAAGTAGATATAGGTGTTCCTTTTATCTATATAGTAACACTATCCTTTCTACTACTACTAGTGATATATGGTTCCTTATTACTTTACTATCTATTAACGCTTTAAACTGCTAATCTTACTACTTAACTTATAAGTTTAGGTGTTGTCCTTAGACTCCTTTAAGGGTTTAAAGCTCTACTACTAGTTCTCTTTAGTTCTATAGGCCTCCCCTTTTCCTAAATATTGGCTACTAGATCCTGCTTATACTTAGTTTACTTTTAGCTAATATTTAGTTTGTTTCTTTTCCTCTATATACTATAAATAAGTGTTCTTTAGGCAGTCCCACCACTATTATCTATCTAGGCATTCTTCCGTAAGGAATCTTCTAGGTTAAAGTATTAGGTCCCCTTAACTCTATACTTAGCGTCTCTAAACCGCTTTTCTTTTGGTGCCTAATATATCCTTACTAGGTACTTTTAATTCTTATCTTTTAGTGCCCTATATATATTGCACATATTATCCACATAAGCTATCTATAATAGTATATAATACGCTAGATAACTTAGGTTAACTCTTAGCTTATCTTTATCTTTAAGTTTAAACCTATACCTAGTTAACCTAACTACTAGTATTTCCGCTATGGGTACTAAGATTTATTATTCTCCTCTCTAGTTTCTGGATCCTTCTTCTAGGTTCCTTAACGTTATAATTAGTGCTCCTTTAATGTAATTTATGCGTTTCTCTATAATAGGTTAGTCTTAGACAACTTTTTTATCTAACTATATATAAAAGTCTTCCTATTTGTTGTTATGTCGTTGCCTATACTACTTTCCGTATAACTAGTTTAGTGTATATAGTCTATCTATAAGAAAGTACCTTGTTATCACTACGTTGTGATATCCTTTAGTGTATCTTTCTTTAAACCTAACTAGAATATCTAGATCCTCTTCTTGTTCTAATTTATCTAACTACTTTACTCTAGGTGTCCCTGTACTAGGCCTATTAGTAACTCTTTATATAGGTGCTCTATCCCTTATATAACCTAGTATAGCTAACCTCTTGTCTAGCTTTTGCTCTTACTATACGATAATTCTTTATCTAAACTTATCTATAGTTTCCTATTTTCTGTGTCTTGCAGCTAGATTCTTAAAGTCGTCTTACTTTCTAATCTTAGTATTAACTTTTTAATCTTTAGGCTGAATACTATATTCACCTAGAATTGCTATAGTCCTTATTTATTTCTTAAAATCTTAGCTTCCTAATAACGTTCTTATTTATTCTCTAAATTTATAGTTCTTAAACTTGCGTCCTATACTTATTTATTTATTACTAAACTAAGTTGCTGCTCTTTCCTATTGGTTTTTATTTGTTGTAGGCTCTTAAGCTATTCTTATTGCGTCCTATAAGTCTAGAGCTTTCCTTATCTCTTCTTAAGAATCTTAGACCTGTGACCTTTTACCTTTTATAAGTAGTGAGCTAGTACTAGCAGTTGTCTACTTACTTAGTTATCTTTAAATATTACTCCTTCTGTCTTATAAAGCGATAGATACCGTATCTAATAGTATTATAATACCCGTTACTAATCCGCGTTTTATAGTGGTTTTAGTCTCTACTTCTATTGCGTTACTAAGGTGTAAGTACTCCTAGTTAGCCTTATTTTCTTCCTCGTTGCTATTAATTAATAAGTACTTTAACTCTATTATTATTGTTACTAATCTTTATCTATATATTGCTTTAACATCTTAATCTAGCTTATAAAGTTAATCTTATTCTTTATCTAACTTTCTAGTTCCTTTAAGCCCTTTTAACTCTTGCTCTTATGGCTAATAGCTTACGCCATACTTAGCGTCCTTATAAATTTGGTATGCGTTATTATAACAAAACGTAAAGTATTTAATTAAACACTCCTTGGTCCCACGTAATATCCCTATATCTGCATTATTATACTCTAACGACCTGGTACCCTTTACCGCATAGTTACTCTAACTACCTCTATAGTCTCTAATAAAATAACCTTGTTTTCCATAATTTATATAAGCTCTATTTTTAAACTATCTTTTTTATTATAGAGTCCGCCTAAATATCTTCTGCTGCTAAGATCCCTAGTTTAGCCTCTGCTTTTTAGTCCTATAATTACTTAATCCTTAACCTCTGGGTTTCTATAGTTTCTTTATTTATCTCTTAGATTCTTTAATACCACTTAGGTCTATTAGCTCTGCGCTATTCTATAGTTTTTGGCTTTATATTTGCCGATGCGTACTCTATGCCTTATATAACTATAGAACTCTATCTTACCCTTTCTTAGCTTATTCCCTTTAATAGATCCTATTATTAATCTTTATTAACTAATCTATTAAGTCTTATAGACTTTCCGTATCTTCTATTAGGATAATTACATCCTAGACTTTAGCCTTAAGTCCCTATTTATACTATACTATAAGCGCCTTATTGTTCCACTTAACCTGCGTTATAAGTGTCTAAAACTATATCGTATACTTAATTGCTGAAGAACATTATACTAAGTTTTAAAGCTTTTATTCCGCTATAGTTAATGCTTCCGGGTCTTTAAATATCTATATTAGTTTTTCCGTAAACCCATTCTAACTAGTAAACATAAATCGTATATCTTAGTTAGTAGTTGTTATACCACTAACTTATATTTCTATAAGGTAATGTTTAAACTATTCCAGTACTCTTCCTATTAAGAACAATCCTGCGTACGCTACTTAATCTATAGGTGTTACTAACTTTGCCCCTTCCTATATAATCTTAAAGTGCATTTGTATAAGGAATCCTTTGAGTTTTAACCTTTCTCCTAAGAATTATTTAATTAACGATAACTTAACTTTTGCTGCGCTAATTCCATTAATACGTTTTTTAAGTATCCTATTATTATCTAATAAGCGATTAACTATTTCCTGTAACTAACCTCTTATAATTACTTATAAGTCCGTATCTACTATACTGGTGTCTCCTAATCCTAAGGTAGTTATTGCCGTTAATAGCATTATAACTAGTGCTTTAGGTGGCATGTTATTCAACTTTATTTAATACCATAACCTTAGTAGTAAATATATAACGGAACCTTGTAGCAAGAACTACGGTAGGTCCTATTATTAGGCCAGGTATGTAGATATAAATAGGTTAATAACATAATAATAACTAGTAGAGTAGTTGCCTAATAGATTAACTCTAATTATATTCTAAGATTTACTATAAGGAGAGAACTATCTATAGTAGGGACTGAGGTCCTTTAAATACACAACTATACGCCTAAGAAATCCTCTCTTATACGTAAGGTACGTGTTATACGTGTTATATATAGACGTACACTGCGTACACTGCGTATACCGCGTATAACATTATATGACTCGCTTACTATTCCTCGTCACATGGTTCCACCGGCTCCATCCTAAACCGTGCCTATATTAACTAACTAGCTTCCGCCGACTCTTCTCTAAGTAGTCGTAACATCGTACTTAAGCTGTCCGTAATAACTAGATCCTGTTTATACTTAATCCTCCTTAGGCTAATACTTAGTTTATTTCTTTTCCTCTATATGCTATAGACAAGTGTTCTCTAGATAGTTCCACCACTATCTTCTATTTAGGCATTCTTCTATAAGGAATCTTCCTGGCTAAAGTATTAGGTCCCCTTAACTCTATACTTCTACTAGGTGCTATCTATGCATATACTTAGCGTTTCTGTACTTCTTTTTATCTAGTGCCTAATATATTTTTACTGGGTACTTCCGGTTCTTATCTTTAGGTGCTCTATACATATTGCATATATCATCCATATAAGCTATCCATAATAGTGTATAATGCGCTAGGTACTTTGGGTTAACTCTTAGCTTATCTCTATCCTTAAGTTTAAACCTATACTATGTTAACTTAACTTCTAGTATCTCTATTATAGGTACTAAGATTTATTACTTACTTCTCTAGTCCCTAGATCCTTCTTCTAGGTTCCTTAATATTATAATTAACGCTCCTTTAATATAATTTATGTGTTTCTCCGTAATAGGTTGGTCTTAGACAACTTTTTATTCAGCTATATATAGAAATCTTCCTATTTATTACTGTGTTATTACCTATACCACTTCCCATATAACTAGTTTAGTGTGTATAGTCTGTCTATTAGAAAGTACCTTGTTATTACTACATTATAACATCCTTTAGTGTGTCCTTCTTTAAACCTAGTTGGAATTCCTAAATCCTCTTCTTATTCTAGTTTGTTTAACCACTTTACTCTAGGTATCCCTACCTTAGGCCTGTTAGTAATTCTTTATATAGGTGCTCTGTCCCTTATACGACCTGTTACGCTAGATCTCTGGTCTAGTTTTTGTTCTTGCTATATAATAATTCTTACTCTAAATTTATCTATAGTTTCTTACTTTCTACGTCTTATAGCTAGATCCTTAAAGTTATCTTACTTCTTAATCTTGGTATTAACTTTTCAATCTTTAGGCTAAATACTGCGTTCCCCTAGAATTAACGTTCTTACTTATTCCCCAAACTTATAGTTCTTAAACTTGCGTCCTATATTTATTTATTTATCTTTAAACTAAGCCGTTGCTCTTTCCTATTAGTTTTCGTCTATTATAAGTATCTAAGCCTTTCTTATTACACTTTGTAAATCTTAGGTGTGTCTTATCTTATCTTAAGAATTTTAAGCATCTCTTATCTTTTTATAAGAATTTTAAGCCTACAGCCTTTTGCCTTTTATAAGTGGTGAGCTAGTACTAGCAGTTATCTGCTTACTTAATTGTCTTTGGATATTACTCCTTCCGTCTTATAAAGCAATAGATGTCGTATATAACGGTGTTATAATACCTATTATTAATCCTCATTCTATGGAGGTTTTGGTCTCTGCTTCTATTGCGTTATTAAGGTTTAAGCGCTCCTAGTTAGCCTCTTTTTTATCCTTATTGCTATTAATTAATAAGTACTCCAACTCTATTATTATTATTGCTAATTATTATCTATATATTACTATAACATCTTAATCTAGCTTATAGAGTTAATCTTATTTTTTTTATCTAACTTTTTAGTTCCCTTAAGTTCTCTTAACTCTAGCTCTTATAGCTAATAGCTTACGCCATACTTAGCGTCTTTATAAATTTAGCATGCGTTATTATAATAAAATGCGAAGTATTTAACCAAATACTCCTTAGTCCCGCGCAATGCTCCTATATTTATATTATTGTACTCTAATAACCTTATGCCCTTTACCGCATAGTTGCTCTAACCACCTCTATAATCTTTGGCAAAATAACCCTTCTTTCTATAGTTTATATAAGCTCTATTTTTAAACCATTTTTCTTATTATGGAGTCCGCCTAAACATCTTCTACTATTAAGATCCCTGGTTTAGCCTCTGCTCCCTAGTCCTATAATTACTTAATCCTTAACCTTTAGGTTTCTATAGTTTCTTTATCCATCTTTTAAATTTTTTAATACCGCTTAGGTCTATTGGCTCTGCGCTATTCCATGGTTTTTAACTCTATATCTGCCATTTCGTACTCTACGCCTTATACAACTATAGAACTCTGTCTTGCCCTTTCTTAGCTTATTCCCTTTAATAGATCCTATTGTTAATCTTTATTACTTAATCTATTAAATCTCTTAGAATATCCGCATCTTCTATTAGGATAATTGTGTCCTAGACTTTAGCCTTAAGTCCTTACTTATACTATGCCATAAGCGCCTCACTATTCTACTTAACCTATATTATAAGTTTCTAAAACTATATTGTGTACTTAATTACTAAAGTTTATTATACTAGGTTCTGAAGTTTGCATTCCACTATAGTTAATGCCTCTAGATTACTAAATATCTATATTAACCTTTCTATAAACCTGTTTTAGCTAGTAAACATATACTATACGTCCTAATTAGTAGTTAACATTCCGTTTACTTATATCTTAGTAAGGTAAGGTTTAAACCACTTAAGTACTCTTCCTATTAAAAACAACCCTGCATACGCCACTTAGTCTATAAGTGTTGCCAGCTTTACCCCTTTCTGCATTACCTTAAAGTGTATTTGCGTAAGAAACCCTTTAAGTTTTAACCTTTCCCCTAAGAACCGTTTAATTAATAGTAACTTAACCTTTGCTGCTTTAATGCTGTTAATATGTTCTTTAAGTATCCTATTGTTATTTAACAACCAATTAACTATCTCTTGTAACTGTCCTCACATAACTATCTAGGAGTTAGTATCTGCTATACTAGTATCTCCTAACCCTAAGGTTGTTACTACCATGGTTATAACTGGTGCTTTTAGTAGCATGTTGTTTACCCTTTGTATTTTAGTACTATAACTATTAGTCACACAGGGTAACTCACCAATAACGACTACTCGAGTAGGTTACAGTGATGTTGGTTAATAGCTTAATTTTATTAGAATAAGAAAGGGCGAGGAGCTTAAGACTCCTCGCCACGCTAGTGCTGTAGTATTACATAATAACCGCTTGCCTAATTCCCAACACTAGCAACTCTTCTTTTGTAGTTGCCATCTATATACAAATACTACTTAACTAGCGTAACAAATATCAATCCTCCTCACTTACTATTGCCACTATAATATAAGTCTCGCTGTTCTAAAATTTGCCTCTTAGCACGTGGTGCTTTCTTACTTAGAGTTGCGGGTAGACATTATATTAGGGCCGCCAAGGCGCTAATTATAAGCAAGCCAATAGCAATTTTCCGTGCTGGGTATGGAAAATCCTAATTGGCTGCTCTTGAATTGCTATATCTCCTACTCCCTTTTAACCCAACCTTTAACTTGTACACGTAGAGTATTTGTGTTAACGAACGTCTCTAGTGCCTTATTTAGGTTAGCCTTTGTCATTACATCTACTGGGTTGTCTTAGCTATTAATCTACCAGATCTTAAAGAGTTTTTAACGCTTATAGAATTGCTAAAGTGCTATAATATCAATTATAAAACGCTTCTCCTTTGTGGTACCAAGCTTAACTAAACACTTATAGAGGGAATATAAGTTGGTGTATACGATTATAGGGATAATAGGGAGTTTAAGTTGATCTGTAATTATCTTTAGGGTAGTTCTAATTGTAATTGCTATATTAACTCCGCCAACTATTTTATATATCTCTAATGCTAGAACGCTTTAGGTAACGCGCTTGCTCTTAGTTAAGCTCCAATAGATAAGATTGCTGTAGATTATAAAGTTATTCTCTCCAGTAGATTTATTCGCAATAATAATCTTATATTCTAGCTAGGAGCTAAAATCTTTATTATTTACAAACAATCTATTAACAAATACAAAGAGCTTAGTAGTAGGAAGATTAATAGGCACGTAGAGTAGTCCCCAATCAAAATGGTTTATTTGCTAGGAAAGACGCTTATTTAGGGCAAGGACGTTATCCTTAGTTAGTTCCTAGTATTAAGCGGCAACAGAGAGATCAAATAAAGCCTTAGGTTGACAGATAGAAGTAATATAAGCTCTACAAGCGCGTTACTCCACGTATCCTTACTTCAGAGAATTAATGTCAATAACGTTAATCTTCTTATCTTAATCTTTCTGGCGCAAAGCAATAGAATCCTTATTTAGGGAGAGGATACATCTATTAAAAAGTAATAATGTTGTTAAATTAAGCTTTTCCTTTGGCTTTGCTATAAGATTTACCTTTACTAGCTTATCTTCTTTAAGAGCTAAGAATTGGTCGTCTCCCAAGATAATTGTATTATTAGTTTATATACTAACAATTCCAAATGGAGTTCCTGTAGTTGTGATAAAAAAGCAGGGATTAAATATAGAAGTAGTTATCAAGAGCTTCTCTTTATGGTGCTTGCTATAAGTAGCCCACCAATAAGTTCCTGCCTCTGCAATTCTATATAATGGCTTAAGTATAACTATAATTATATCTTCGGGATATTGGTAGCGAATTTGCTCTAGAAGGTATACTAGTATTAAGCGCTAAAGGCGCGTCTCTAATTAGGTATAGGCCTAAGTAATATCTTGTAAATAAACCGCCATTCTATTCTTTATTAAGGAGGGAGCTAGTGTAACAATAACTCGCTGACTAGCTTGTTGAATTATAGGGGATTGCGTAAGAATTACTTCCTTGCCGTTATTATTATAACCTTAAATAACCAGTCTCAACTTCTTAAATAGGGTGTTAGTAGCTTTGCCCTTAATCTTATTAACTATTTTTAACTTAAAGATGCAAACTCTATTAAACTTAATAGGGTTATACTTCTTAAATTTAAAAACTCCTCTTATAATAAGACCATCAATCTCCTGCTTGTTAGATACTTGGAAAGGAGCTCCTAGAGTTATAATATGGCCTTTCTTTTAGAGCTATTTTACGAGCTTAAAGTCAGCCTTCTCTTTAGCTGTTATAAAGGCCATTAATAACTTGTCTCTACTCTTAATAGCAATAACAAATTACTCTTCAAAATTAATAAGGTGTTGGCAATTTTGTAATCCCTTTAGGCAACCTCTACCGTGTCGTGGTTGCGGCATATCTGCTATAATTGCATTAGGATTATAGTCGCCTTCTAGAGTACGTTAATTGTAGTTCTCCTCTAGGGTATCCTCTAGGGTATCCTATAAAGGCTCGGAACTATTGTTTCTATAGTAGGGCTTAATAATAGTTAAGCGGAATTAAGTAGGTCTATAGGGCATCTAAAGAGTGCAAGTCTAACTATTAATTATAATAAGTTTATATAGGCCTAACTATCCTCCCTTTTTACGCTATACGCGTACCTTAGATTAGAGTGGCAGATTAAGCGTAGTTAAGGTATTTGGGCTATTTCTTATTCCTAGTACGTCATTAACCTAGCGCGTAGCGTAGAGACATCGCACCTCTTTTATTACTTTATAAATAGCCTCCGCTCATTACGTAACAGATAGGGATAATAGAGAATCGTTAGTCATTTAAGGGTAGGCGCTAAAGACTAGCAATATAGGTACAAGCCCATCTAGGCCAGCGGAATCATTAACAGCCTTAATAGCTATCTGTAAAATAAGCTCTTTGCTAGCGCCCTCTAGTTCCAAAGAAATAATCTTATATACTTATTATAATGGCGTGTAATATCGTTCTACTTTTCTAACACTATTGTGTGCCTTAATAGGGACTTCCTTAACCTTAATTTCCATTGCCTTTACCTATTACTAAAACTCTATAGATAAGAAGTTCCTTCCTACATTATAAATAACTTAATTAGGGGGTCCTAGGTAGACATTAATCTAGTATAATTAAAGAGTATCCTATGCGTTTCTAGCTGATATATCCTTTAGGAAACGTGCGGCTTAGAAGAAGGTTAAGAGGTTAATAACTTAGAGTACTAGCTTGCTACTAAGATATATAATATTAATAATAATACAGAAGTTAAAGTCATAGTTATCTTTAAGGGTGAACTTAAATCGGCTAGGGGACTTCTGGTTTATTTAGCAGTAATAGTAGTACTTTATAAGATGCTTAATTACCTTAACCTTAACTTTATAGCCTACTCGCTGAAGAACCCTAAGCAATTGGTAAACGGATAGGTGGCCAAAATAATGGTGTAGTTAATATAGCTCTAACTTAGTTAAGTGGCTCTAAGCAACGCTCTTTTCTAGTTAATAAAGGAGCAACCAGGGGTGACCCTATTTACGTATAACAGGCACCCAATTATCTCCTTAAATAAGTATATTCTTAAGATTATTAAGTTTAACGCCTAATTTATCTATATCTCTAATGCAAAATAGAAATGGGGTATTCACGGGAACAATATAGAAAGTAATGTACCCTAAGGGGGTTTTGACCTTAATTATACTAAGAGAGATTACAGTACCCTTACTAAAATAAATTATATATTAGCCTGCCGTTAATTGGTTAATCTAAACAGAGCTATTAAGCTACTAAAGAGCTTAAACTTAAGGTTCTTCTGCTATAGATACTCCTGCGGCTCCAGTATCTGGCATAATACTATAAAAGACGTTCGCCGATTATTTATTATTAAAGGAGAATATAGAACTCTCCTTTGGCTTATTAAAGATGTCTAACTTCGTAATAGCATAGAGCGTAGATTAGTTATTAAGAATAGTGACGGTTTATATACTATCTACCTCACTATACTCAGTAAAGTATTAGTTAGGAGAGTAGTCCTTAATTTCTATATTTATAAGAAGCTGTTTGGCCTTATTAACCTCACCCTTAAGATCTTCTTCGCCTTTATATTAAACTAGGAAGCTTTGGAAGTAGGCTATAGTAACTTTACAATTTCTAACATTTTATGCGCTTTAGTGAAACTTATTATATGCCTCCTTTTGTCTGTTAAGAGGGTGCCTAGTTAACTAGCAATTTAGCTTTTTATAAATATAGCATTTCTTTTATTAATTGTTTTAAGATAAACCTCTATAAGGACCTCCACAATTGCTTTATAGTTAACGTTAATTATACCCTCTGCTATATCCTCTACCCCAGCCACCATATGTTCGATCAGTCTAGTTATAATTATATTAGTCAGTTGGGTCAATTAAAGTAGGTTAGGGTTAGGTGTTAAATTGCTATACTTCTTAAGAGCGCAAAGCGGTGCTAATAGAGGATCTTAATTAAGCACACACTCCTTTGTAAGTATTTGCAGGATTAAAGAGGGCAAGGTTACATTCTTTAACACCTTAGCATGCGCTAATAACTTAATCGCGTAGGCTGAAGTCCTCTTAATATAATTTGGATAAACCACGCTAAATTATCTAAAGTTAATTAAAGAGCTTTTGAAGACAGTTAAGTTAAGAGGCATCTGGGTTTATAGTAATAATTCTTAGGAAGGTAGTCTCTCTCCACTCCAATATATACTGCTACTTATTCTCTTCTATTTTGAAGTAGCATCTTGTCTTATATATTATTCGGTTAAAATTATATCCTTTTCCTGCCAAACGATCATAATAGAAGGTACTAGCGCGGCCCTTAAGCATAACGGAATAAGCGTTATAATATTAGTTAGGTTCCAGTCTAACCTTCTAGTAACAGTTATAGAAGATGCGGAGCTTTAAATTAAGGATATTATATAGTTCCCCGCCAAACCTCTTCTCCTGGTCTAAATAGAGTTTTATAAGCTCTGTAAGCATTTTTAAGGTGCCTCTAAGCGGTATTAGGCCACGTTAAAATTGCATTAGAGATTAAGGTGGGGATTGCTTTATAGGCTATAGTAGAGATACAGAGCTTAATAGAACACGGCGTGGTACCTAATCTTCCTGTGGCAGAGTTCGAAGGTTATTAAATCGCAAAGCAAGAGGGTCTTGCGCTTACTCTTAGGGGGCAGTAGTTAAAGTTACGGGTTAAATTAGTAGGAGCGATAGGTACGGCACATAAGAACTTATACCTAGAGTAATAGAATTAGAACGTGTCTCTATTAGTATATTATTTAGATTCCATCGTAAGTTAAGCTTCTTTATATTATATAGTTGGTGCTTAATCTCTTATAGAGTCCATTTACACTTTTCTTTTGCGTTAATAACTTGCTCCTAAATATTGTCTCTAATAGTGTCTCTATCTATAGGGACAAATACTCCGTTCTCCTAAAGAAAGTTATGGAAGTCTTATATAATATTCTTCTTTGCGAGGGCCTATGTTTCCTTTATCTATCTAATAAAGTCCTCCTTTATATAATACCATAGCACAGTATCGTTGTATTCGCTGTCTGTATATTGTGCTATGCAGTATAGTAAGAATCCGTTTAGGTCCTATTGCTTAGCGTTTGCAGGGTTGATGTCTTTATCCTATATCTCTAGGTTAATGTCGTTCTTGTACTTCTTTGGGTAGGTCAACGCCATAATAGGAGTAGAATTGACGGGGTGTCGTACGTCAAAGGTAGGTAGGATTTTCGGCTTTATAGGATCTCGTAGGTTTGCTGTCAAAAGGTAGGCAATTTAAGGCGTAGTCGACGCGTTTCGGACATTAACTTAGGACCCTAGGTTTAGTAACACTTCTGACCTAAAGTACTTAACCAAATCTTCGTAAACGCGATTGTTCTGCGTGATAGACGCAACTTAGTATCTCCTAGTACTTAGTAACACTTCTGTTACTAGTTTTCCGCAAGCCTAAGGTAGCATAGTATCGCCGGGAACCCCTGCACGAGACTATCTCTTCTGTCAATAACCTAGCTGCTCTATGGTTGACTGTGTGTTCAACCACTAATCAGTATTGGTTACACAGGGTGACTTACCAATAACGACTACTTAAGTAGGTTACAGTGATGTTAGTTAATAGCTTAATTTTATTGGAATGAGGAAGGGCGAGGAGCTTAAGACTCCTCGCCACGCTAGTGCCGCGGCGTCACGTGACGACCGCTTGCCTAATTCCCGACAGTAACCTTAGTAGTAAATATATAACGGAACCTTATAGCAGGAACTACGGTGGGCTTATTAATGGGCTAGGTATATAGGTATAAATAGTAGTAATAATGTAATAATAACTGGTGGAGTGGTTGTCTAATAGATTAACTCTAATTATATTCTAAGATTTACTATAAAGAGAGAACTATCTAGGTAGGGACTGTGGTTCTTTAAATATACAACCATACGCCTAAGAAATCTCTTTACTCCGTAAGGTATATGTGCTCTGTATACTCTGTCCCATAGATTACATAGATTACATAGATCACACAGATCACATTACGTGACCTCGGCTACCATTCCTCGTCATATGGTTCCACCAGATCTATTCTAGACGGTGCCCTTATTAACCAACTAGCTTCCTCCGACTCTTCTCTAAGTAGTCGTAATATTGTACTTAAGCTGTCCGTAACAACCTTCTTCTTTTTTTGCATATTGTCTTTTTTTATGGCACTAAGCTGTAGCTATGCTAAAGAAAGGTCACTAAAGGACTATCGCCAGTCCCGTAAATGCTCTAAAATAACCTTAATCTTCTCTTCCTTTATTACCCGGCGCGATATCCACTCGGCAAATACTCCAGTTGGTATTTAGATAGGCGTCCGCCGGTTAACTAATATTATATTTATAGTAGGGGTAGGCAATTTAATTGTCAACATATTACCCATTTGGCGGCGCTTTCTGCTTAACATCGCGGGGGCTAATGGGGTAGAGATATTTATTAATTATAGAGCTGCTTCTGCGGATTAATTTAACGGTATTTTTAAGATAATAGCTGCTATAGGGGTGTAGATCAATTTCGTTAAAGAAGGTAACTGCTCTATATACAAAATAAGTCGCGTCGCTTAATAAAGTCTGGAAAAGTCTCTCAGACCATAGAATCAACTTTTTGACAAAAAAGGTTAGCGATATCCGCTTGCGGATATACGTATGTCCGCTAACTGATTCTATGGTCTGAGCTTGCTGAGGTAAGGTGTATATAGGCCCAATTACCCCGCGCGGGACTAATAAAAATCCGAACCGTGTATTAGACCTTCTTACAAAGGTCTTGCCAAAAGCGGTTAGCGTATTTGCAAGCGAGCCTTGGCAAGAAGGTCTGGGAACGAGACAATAAAAAATCACGTCTGAGCTCGCTGAGGTAACGTTGGTCGAAGTTCCTTGAAATCTCTTCAACCACCTATATAGAAAATAAGAAATACACAGAGTTTTAGCTCTATAGCCTTAATTTAACATGTAAGGCACTTGTGCTTCTGTTTCGATAGGGCCTTAGTGAGTCTATTGGCAGCCATGCTATCTAGTGGTGTAATGAATAATATGAATATAATTAAATTGAATGAATGAATATTTAAAATATAGCTAGGCCTTATATATATGGCCTGGATAGGGATGCGGTGTTGCTGTTTGGTGCCTTAGCCGGCGCCTGGTGTGATGGGCTCGTATAAATGCTTCTAAACCAAAGCTTATAGATTGCTACTATACAAGAATACTAAGCTAAGGAGAAGAAGAAGAAGAATCGTTCAGGGGCAGTAGGTAGGCATGTCGCGAGGGCCGCCAAGGCGCTAGTGGTAAGCGGGCTAATAGCGATTTTGTATGCCGGGCATGGAAAATCCTGATTGGTTGAATATGGCCGGTAACGCGCTCTAGCACCGTCACATTACCCCCCCCTTCTAAAAAAGCCTGCCCTTAGGCTTTGTCCAAGTTCTTTATTGTTGTTTAAATTATTATAGTTATCTAACCCCTTTTTTTAGCATTTAACCTAGCTATCTAACTTATGTGGTGGTCTAGGGAGGTCTAGGTGGGCTAGGTGGAAATCTCATAGCTTATAGGGAGCGTACTTAAAATTGGATGTAGGGTACTATTCTGGATCTTTGTTATAACCTACCTAGCTTACACGGTATTTTAAGGTACTACGGTCCTTCTTTACTGCTAAGATCTCTTTAACTTCCTATTCTTCGTCCTCTGTAATCTGAATTGGTGGTAGGGGGTCGTTATACTATCTAGGCAATGGGTTGTCTGCGGCCTTCCGCAGTCAGTCTGGAGAGAAGATAGGGTGGATCTTTATTAACTCTAGTAGCTTAACCTTAAAAGAGTGCCCTACCTTCTTAGGGATTTTATAGGGGCCAGCTATTTAGTGGTCTAGCTTACGGCTCAGCCTTTAGGTTTTTTAGTTCTTTATTAATACCCATACCTTATCTCCTACGTGGAAGTCTACCTTATGGTAATATTGGTTTACGTTAGATTCTTTCTTCTCTTATGCCCTTTTTATAATTGCTTGGGCAGTCTCCTAGGCCTTATGTATTCTCTTAGCGAATATCTGGGCCTCTTTATAGCTAAGGCGTTTGCGGGCTGTTATATATCCTATAGGTCTATCCCAATTAAAGGATATTCGTGGCCTGTATCCATAGAGTAACTTAAATGGTAATATTCCTATACTATTATAAGGGAGCGTGAGCTGTGCGTAGTCTATTATAGGTAGTAGTTCCGACCAGTTGTCCTAGTAGTAGTTAATAAAGGGGCGAAGTTGCTAGTTAAGGTACTGGTTTATAATCTCAGTTTGGCTATTAGTCTAAGGGTAGAATATAGTAGAGAGCTTAATCTTAATTCTAAGAATGCGGTAGAATTTATTCTAGAAGTCTAATATAAACTAAGGTCTATGGTTAGAGATAATTAATTTAGGAGCGCTATGGATCCAGTAGATGTTATCCACATATATATAGGCTATGTTCTTTACGGTCATAGTCTTAAAGCAAGGGAGGGAAATAGCTTGTTTACTTAGTTAGTTAACTACTATAAAGGCCATATTATAGCCGTGTTTATCCTTTAGGAATAATTTAAAGTCCATTATAATATATTACCAAGGGCGTTCGGGGACTGGCAGTGGTTATAGCTATCTAGGAGTTTAGTCCCTAGGGGTATTTATATATTTGCAAGTATAATAATTTCTAATAAATCGTTCTATATCGGATAGGAGTCCTCGCCAATAGTAATAAGGTGATAGTAGTTAGTAGGTTTTATCTCAACTAAAGTGCGCCGTAGAGACTTAATAGTGGGCTTTACGGATTAGCTCTGTTTGTAAGTTGTTAATATCTAGAACTATAAGCCGTTCTTAGTATAGGAGCAGTCCGTCTTCTATTTCCAAACTAGGGTTACCCCCCATAGCTTAATCGCGGAGGGCTTTTAGGGATTCGGCTATGCGGTTCGCGGTTAGGATATAATTAATTAGTCCTATTGGTTTATCTAGGGTCTCTCCTTCTATAGGTGCTACTTTATTCTATTTGGAGCTTAGTTCCTTAAGGATACGCGGGTTAAGTTGTTTGGTATAGAGGAGGGCGCGTGTCTAATGCTAAGCCTTTAGCTCATCTTATGGTCCTACATCCTATTCTCTCTGGGTTAGGGCGTTAGCCTTAACATTTTGCCTACTAGGGCGGTATATAATCGTAAAGAAGAATTAGGAGAGTATTTCGGCCTACCAGGCCTATTAACCGGTAAGTTATTTTGTTGTCATAAAATACTTAAGGGCTTTGTAATTAGTATAAACTTTAATCCAAAAGTCTGTGCTTCCAAGCTCTGCGCGCCACTAGGATAATAATTGTATAATAGCTAACATTTCCTTATCGTGCACTTCGTAGTTGTACTTAGCTAGGGCTATTGTTTTTAAGAAGAACGTAATAGGGTACTATTCGCTGTCTAAATATAGCTGTAAAAGGACTCCCGCTACTACCCTATTAGAGGCATCCGTTTCTAGCATTAATTTAAGGTCTGGGTCGTAGTGATAAAGGATTAGGAAGAAGATAAGTCGGTCCTTTAACTCCTTAAAGGCTTTTATATAGTTATTATTAAAGATAAAAGACGTGTCGTTCTTAGTTAGTTATATAAGAGGCTTGGTTATAACTCCATAGTTACGGATAAACTGATGGTAGAAATTATAAAAGCTAAGAAAGGACTAGATTCCTTTTATAGTATAAGGGGGTTTCTAGTTGCGGATTACCTTAACCTTCTTTAGGTTAACTTCAATTCCTTCTATACTAATAATAAACCTAAGGTACTTTATGCGTTTTACTCTAAATTTATATTTTTTGATATTAACTTATAGGCCTATATTTTGTAGTCTCTCTAGGACCTTCTTAACGTGAACTTGGTGCTTAAGTTTGTTGTTTAAGTATATAAGAATGTCGTCTAGGTATGCTGTATAGAATTTATTAAGGTAGTTAAAAAGAATATTATTTATATACTGTTAATAAGTGGCTGGCCCATTCGTCAGTCCAAAAGGAAGGACTTTATATTTATAAGACCCGTAATGGGTATAGAACGTTATTAGGTTTTCTAATGCAGGGTCCATCCTAATTTGGTAAAAAGCTTGGCAGATATTAAGCTTAGTAAAGATTTTAGCCCAGCTTAGACGTGCAAGGGTTTTATTAATTAAAGGGAGAGGGTATTAATCCTTTTAAGTAATAGCGTTTAGCTTCTAATAGTCAATACAGAAATAAAGGCTTTTATTAGGTTTCTTTATAAATAAAATAGGGGAAGTAAAGGGAGCCTAGCTTAGCTTAATAAACCCTTTATAGAGGTTGTTAATTAGGTACTGCTTTGTTGCCTTTAGTTCCTCTATAGTTTGCTAGTAAAGGGGGCTGTAGCCTAGGGAGTTATTGGTCTCCAACTAAATCTTATAATTATAGGTTTGGTGGGGGGGTAGTATATTTAAAGCTACTTTTAAGAACGCGTCTTTATGGTTTAAGAGGTAATTGGGGAGGAGGCGCTTAATTAGTTTCTTATTGGTTTCCTCTACTAGCACTTCTTCCCTCTTAGTAATAATCTGGTTAATTTTATATAAACTAGTAGTAAAGACTTCGTTATCCTTCTAATATATATTAAAGTGGAAACCTATAGCACTAATTGCCGCGATGTCTACTATAGGGGTGTTATATAATAGTAGGGTTATCCGTGGCCTTAGGGGCTTCTGGGGTATCGGCGTTGTCCTTACTCCTTTTAGCTCTTATTGTATCTTCTAAAGGTTGTCCTTTATGTCCTATTAGTATGTCCTCTTCCCTATTGGCCGGATCTCCGCAATTTAGAAGTTGTTTATGTTAGTATCCGTTCTATTTTTATAAGTAGAGTCCTCCTCGACTGTAGTCCTTTGGAGGAGTATCCTTGTCAGTATAGAGTTCCTGCCGGCCTCGTGGCGGGTATCTTCTTGGGTAAAGGCTAGGTTGCGGTTCCTAATATCTTGTTGGTAGATAGGATTAGCCTTTACAGCTAACGTCTTATAGTTGGTGCGGATTTCCCTAATAAAGGAGGGTAACTTTAGTCTATTCTCTGGCTAAACAAACTGTCTTTATTAAATGTTCAGCCAAATATTAAAGTAGGACATCTATTTTTAGCTAAGAATTATGTCGTATAACCCTAAGTCTAGGATGTAGAAGGGGATGCCAAACTAGCATCGTCTATTAATAGCAATATATAGCTTTAAAATGTGGGTAACTAGTATACCAGCTTAACCGTTATAGCCTTTTACTTAAACAGGCTTCTCTAGTTAGATAGCATTTACATTTAAAAACTTAGCAATATCATTTATATAAGCAGTGTTTATAAAGGCAAAGCCATTTGCTCTAGTGTTAATAAGGGCAGTTATATTAACTCTATATTCATTTTAAGATACTATACATGGAACCATAAAGTGTTTTCCACCTATTAGCTGACTTAGATTAATCTCTTTAAGATTAATAGGATACCCTAGGGGGGAGTCTTTCCCTAGGGTTCTTTTTTTCCTAACTTATTGAATGTTTCTTCTTTTTTTATCTCCTTAATATTACCTATATCCTTTGGCTCTAGGCAGGATGTAGTAAAGTAACTATCCTTTCCGCAATTAAAGCATGTGACCGTGGCAGGGTTAATTAGGGTATTGCGATAAGTATTAGTTAAAGGTATAGTATATGGCAGGTCAGGCGAGGTTCACAGGTAGGCAGTTATAACCGCTTTTGGTATAAGGGCAGTCGTAGTTTATCTTCCAACGCCAGCTCCTGTTGGTGTAGCGGATAGGTTACGGTCGCTATAGGGCCGCTTTGGTTAATTAGAACAAGTATTAATTTGTTTTAGTTCTAAATCTAGCAACAAATATTAGGCTGTAAGTCTTTAGGAGGTTAGTAGGTCGTCTAAAGCTACCGCAATCTTCTCTTATAGTTAGACTATTAGCTTATTATATAGGTCTAAACAATAGTTCTTAGGGGGAACCTGGCCTTCGCCTGCTAGGTATAAGAATTAAGTCTAGAACTTAGTAAAGGATTAGTTCAATTTTATTATTAGGCGATTATAGTTATAATAGGCATCCCATACTTTATTTGGATTAACATAGATAGCAGCTAGATACTATATTATCTTATTAACAGATGTAAACCTAACAGGTAACTCGTCCTCAAACTTGGCCTAAAGGTGTCGCTAGGCATCCCCAATGGTTCAACTGAAGAGGTAGAGCATTTTAGCTTCTTTAGAGGGGAAATGGTTGTGGTTAACATAAAGCTTTCCTTACACCTAAATTCTCCAGTTCTTAAAGGTTGGGTCTATGCCGTCCGATAATAGTAGGGGGTTAAGGAGCTTAACGGACTTTAATTGCTTTATTATTATGTCCGTACTCTCTAGTGTATCGCATTTAGTTAAGCGAATAGGTTAACTAAGGCTTTATAAAGGGGAGGCTGGGCTATTTTATAAGGTAGTAAGGCTTTCTAGGATCTCCTTTAGAGTCTCTTATATACTTTAGGCTTAAAGACAATCGACCTTCTAATTAGCAGTAAGGGCATAAATCTGCTTGTGTATATCTATAACGTTATTATTGTCTTTAATTTCTAATCCTAACTAGATCTCGTATTCCTCTTAGGTAGAGGTAGGTCTTTTAGATAAGCTTACTTTAGGTGCCATTATTAGCTTCCTAAAGTTTGTCGGAATTGTATAATTCGGTTTCGATTCTGGGGTTCTTTTAGGGGTATAGGTTAAGTACAGTCTGGCCTATAAAGTGGGATATTATTAGGGCCTTCTTAGGCGTGGTAGTGTAAGTTTTTTAATATTTGAGTATAACGTGTTAACGCGTCATTGCAGACGAAGGTCTTCTTTTAGGGTGGGATATTATTAAGGCCTTCCTAGGCAGTGTATGGAGAGCTTAGTATAATGTAATGGGCTTGTATAAATGCTTCTAAACTGAAGCTTGTAGATTGCTACTATACAAGAATACTAAGCTAAGGAGAAGAAGAAGAAGAATCGTTTAGGGGCAGTAGGTAGGCATGTCGCGAGGGCCACTAAGGCGCTAGTGGTAAGCGGGCCAATAGCGATTTTGCATGCCGGGCATGGAAAATCCTAATTGGTTAAATATGGCCGGTGACGCGCTCTAGTACTGTCATACCTGGCGAACAGTCTTATGGACCCGTATAAGGCTTGAAGGGGATAATATTGAGAGGATAAAGTGTTTAAAGTTGTAAATATGAATAGGAATGGTAGAGCGAGTGAGGGTAGATAATTTCCTTAATTCTGGGCACGAAGGCGGGCAGGGCAATGTATAGGGGAGAGGTAAGGGCTGTTTTATTTTAGTAAGCGACTTAGCCGGCAATTAAGACAGTAAATCTCGCTAGTACTTAACTAGTATAGCTTTACCAGACCCTTGCTAGTATGATTAAATTAGGGTTAGTTAACAAAGCTGTCTGGATTGCCGTCTAAGGGCCTTTGGTGCGAAAATGTATAAGGGTTGACTTGAGACTGGTATCTCTCTCCCACCTTTTCTAATGCCCTGCTTTTACCCTAAATAACGCATTTTTAAAAATCTAATCGATTATATAACTAAAGCTACTTTTTAAGAATATTTATATAA
>Ga0307507_10005575_pt1 | contig 20538 bp, 8 predicted proteins | sample 7_EM_MG_FD_207223 | JGI IMG/M metagenome (GOLD analysis project Ga0307507, IMG submission 207223) | Populus trichocarpa ectomycorrhiza microbial communities from riparian zone in the Pacific Northwest, United States - 7_EM | ecosystem: Host-associated > Plants > Roots > Unclassified | place...
CAGGCTGCGTGTCAAAAAAACACAACATAGGCTAGTCGGTCGAGTTGCCAAATGACCTCAACTGCGCGCCAATTGCGTCAACCACCAACCATTGAGGCCATTGAAAGGGTACCATATTTTGCCGATGAAGGGACGCCTCCTATGCTATCTTTAATGCGGAAGTAGACCGGAGACGTAACAGAAAGGAAGCTAAAAGGCGCTAAAATTAGAAACTGGACCTAATGAGCCTACTGCATAGAAATAGCAAGGTTTAGGTGCTACAAAAAGCAAATCTATAACAGAAGATCCTTATAAGGAATTATAATAATCCTCTAGGCGGCCACTATGGTTAAGTTAAAATAGTGGAATTACTTTAACGTAAATACTACTAGCTAAAGCTCAAGTAGGAAGTAAAGGAGTATATTAGCCACTATAAGAAGTATTAAGTATACAAAATCCAAAGGTATAAGCTATGGGGTTTACTTAAATCAGTTCACCCGCTAGTAAGCTATAGTAATATTACGCTATAGACTTTATTACAGATCTCCCGCCCTTAAAAGATGGGTAAGAATAAACATATAATTTGGTCCTAGTACTTATTAATAGGTTTTTAAAGTACGTCTAATACCTTCCTATTAATAAGACAATTAATATATAAGCGCTTGCAAACCTAATTAAGAAGAAATGCTTTCTTAAAGTAGATTAACCACACTCTATTATTACTAATAGGGGCAGCATTTTTACAAGCTAGTACTGGTTAGATCTATGCTTTTATTTAAAGATAGACTACTATTATAGTACGGCTTTCCATCTATAGATAGATAGGCAAATAGAACGCTAGAACTAGGAACTGGAGTTATATCTATAAATGTATTTAAACTACTAGTAAGATAATTAGTGCGAGCTACTTCCGTACACAGAGTACGCTTATAACTTAAAATAACATACATTATATTAGTTTATACTAATCCAGATTACCTATAGCGTCTAACTATTAGGATTTAATAGTATACCCAACAATTACTAGCTAAGGCCGTATAATTAATTATAGGATCCTACTAGGAAGTCTAAGGATATCCACCAAAGAGTATAAGGATACCTTAAGAAATAGGAGAAGTAATGGAAGTATATAAGTAGAGCCTATAAGATGTGTAAGAGCAGCAAAGACTTTAGTATAACCGCAAACACTAAAACAAGCATTTTGGCGTAGGTAATGAGGTTCTATTATATTTAACAAATATTAAAACCTGTTAACTATTAAAGAAGCTTAATATAAGATACCTAGGTCCCTTCCAAATTAAGAAACGAATTAGTAAGCTAGCCTACCGTCTTTAGCTACCCCCATCTATAGCCCGTGTATATCCAGTATTTTATATAAATCTACTAAAGCTATGGCATAAACTACTACCGGAAAAGAACTTCCGTCTAGGCCTAATTAAATACCCTAAAGTAGTGGGCGAGTGGTATAAGGTTAAAGCTATACTACGCTATAAGTCTGTTAAGAATAAGCTTTAATATAAAGTTAAATGGCTAGGCTGGCCCGTTAAGGACTCTATATAGGAACCAGAGGATTACCTTAATTATTATAAAGATATTCTAAAAGAATATTAGGACCAAGGTCTATAATCTACAAATTGCAGAAAGCGCTCTAATACTACGGTGTTATTATAACCTATAAAAAAAGCTTGCGGTAGGCTAAGAGAGGCCCTAAAGAGTAAATGGGTTAAATTAGATATAGAACGGACAAGCTCTGGAAACTATAAGGATTAATTAGGGCTATGGCCTAAGGCAGGACAGGTCCTCAGCCTTTTTACATACATAGTATAGAATTAATAGGGTATTTTGCTAGAATTACATTTCTATTTATTAGTCTATATTAGGAATAGTATTCCTATACCTTCCTAAATGCCTTACAAGGCCTTCCCAATTACTACTATATATAAGAATTAATCCTAAATGCCTAAATTAAAAGCTACTATGCCTTATTCCCAGGTATAGGATTAGTATCTATTGGCCTACCAAGTAATAGCTAATAGGAATAAGATCTAGATCTAGATCCCTTAGTAGGAGTATAGGTAGGTATAAAAATAGGGGTAGGCCAATAAGGTATAGATAGAGCAGAGATCCTTAAACGCTTAATACTAATATTAGGCCTAAACTAGTACTAACGAAGTTATTAAGGCATAAGCTTATAGTTAATAAAGACACGCTTAAGCCTAGAATAAACAGAGACGTTAGCTAGCTAGTAAAAACTAGAACTACTAAGACCTTGCTACGGCAATTGTTAGTTACCTATCCGCTAGGTACCCAAAGGGTAACCTACCTAATACCGCATTATATTGTGCTCTTTTAAAACTTAACGCGTATACGCGAACTCCTTCTTATAGTAAACGGCGACCTTCTTCTTATTACCCCTATCCTTTACCCTATCCTTAGTATACCAACCTTACTCCCTCATTGTCACGGCACTGTCCTGTTTTGTACTGTCTTATACTGTCTTATACTGTCTCGTACTGTCTCGTACTGTCTCCTACTATTGGCTAGCCCACCACTAGCGCCTTAGCGGCTGCCACTACTATTTATATACAATATCCCCTTTTACCTCCTTCTCCTCTTTATACCACAATGTAGTTATTTAGCCTATTAGCATTATAGCACTGTGACAGTTTATGGTATCTCCTCTTACGCCCTATCGCAATCTTTATTCTCCCCAGTCTACTATCTTTATTTTCCCAGTATAATCGCGACCCGACGTGACTGATAATACTATACTATAGTCCTAGACAATCTTAGTACAGTCCTAGATAATCTTAGTATTGTCCTAGACAATCTTAGCATTACAGCTAGCCTTATAAATTTTAATTACCCTGCCCAGATCCCCTAAAATGGGTGACTAGAATACCCTATCAGCGAACACACGCGAAGCGCTCGCCCGCCTCTTTAATACCTCCTATACTAACATTACCTAGGCAATTAGGAGTGGTCCGGAGTACCCTAAGGACCTTAATATAGCAGGAATATTTCAGCACCTCTCTATATATACAACCTTTTTAACTAGCGTTGAGAGCGGTCTCCAAACAGTCTATAATAAAGGCCAGACTGTAAAGTTTTAACTTAAAGAAGCTTAGTATAGAATCAACTCCCTTAAGACACTTAAACTATGTATAAAGCAATACGAACAGCAAGCTTCGGTATATACTGAGACTATATAAAGCCTAAGCTCTTAGATCACTACACTTACCTAAACTATTACTAATAAGAACACCGCTACTGGCTCTCTTCCCCTAGCTAAGCCCTATAGAAAAAAGCGTAAAGTAAAAGACCCTACCCTATTTAATGGCAAGGGATCGCCAACTAAAAAGTAAGAAAAATTTAAAATATGGGAAATAAAGATCTAAGGCATTTTCTATAGAGATGCAAAGTGCTTTAAAACCCTAATGGATAAAGTCCTCTATATGTTAGATATGCTAACAGATAAGGCTTATAACTATATTAAGTATAGCCTTAATATGCTATGCATACACCCAAACAACCTAAGTAAATAGGCCTTCTCTAACTAAGAGTCTATATTCGCGTACATAAAGAAGTACTATAAGACTATAGATACAACCCAAGCGGCTAAGAACAAATTAGACACCTTAAGCTAAGGCGAGTATAATTACTAGTCCTAGAAAGCAGAGCTTAATAAGTTAATAATTAAAGTAAACAAGACTGAGGAACAAAAGGTGGATCTGCTTAAGAAGAATATTTTATCTAAGATAAAGGACTTAGCTTTTACCCTTAGCCGTAAAATCGATAATACTAACTACGAGGGCTAGAGTAAGTAAATAGACATATTCGCCTATAACCTATAGAACTACGCTCACTACACTAAGCTAAATACCGCTAAGCTAAGTACCGCTAGCGGCTATTAACCTATACTACCTAACAACAATACCTTAGCACTAGCACCATAGAATAACCTAATAGACCTTAACGCCGTTAAATTTAGCGGCGGTAGTAGTAGCCTTCCTAATAACGTCTAAAGATATTATATAGATAACAGACTCTGCCTGGTATATAGTTAACCTGGCTACTAGAAAGATGCTTATAACCCTAAAATAAACCTAAATCCCCTTTTAATGCCACCGCGCCAACCCCTTCCTAGCTATAGCAGATTCTTTAGTAGAGGGATTAGTAACCAAAGCAACAACCACAGATGGGGACGTGGGTTTAGATATAGAAACCCGCCCCTATAATTCCCTTCCCTAATACAGCCCTAGCTAATAGTCCTGTATATAAACTATGGATAAGTATTCCGTACTGCTACTAACTATAAGACCGGCTATATCCTTAGTAAAGTACCTCCTAACATATATACACCGTCAGAGACCAATATATTAGGATATACTAGCTAAGACCATAGTCACCAGCTAAGCCCTATAATCTAGTTATTAAAAGACTAACCCTTAGACTAAGTCGCCTCTAAGGGTTAGAACTATATAGGGAGGAGGATAAAAGGATTAGATCTATACTACTAGATTAGTTAGACCTTATTCTAAGCCAGCTGCTACTTAACCTTAAAATAGTAAACAATAATAAAAATGCTATCCTTATTTAGACCTACCTCTCCTTACTACGCAACCTACTCCTATAAGTCTTTATTAAAACAGTAAGCCTTATTAATAGTAGTAGTACAGCACTAGCGTTTATAGACGAAGACTTGCTTATAAAAAAGCACAATATTATAATAAAAAGACTCCTAGTCCTAAAACCACTCCGCCTTGCTAATAGACTCCTATCTAGCTTTATTACCCACTACTTTATAGCAAGAATAACAATCGGCCACTATACAGAATCTATACTCTTCTATGTTATAAAGTTATCACCCTTAATACTAGTAATTCTTAAAATGCCCTGGCTTAAAAAGTATAACCTAAAGCCAGACTTCCCTACTCTAAAGCTTAACTTCAACTCCGACTACTATACCTATAACTATCTCCCATAGTATATTCCTAACTATAACTAAGTAGTACTACGCGGACGCATTGCACGGCTAACACTTAGATACCGTCAGCTAATAATAGAAGAGGTGCCTAACACTAGTAAGCCAATATATACAGTAAATAAAGCAGAGATTCTAGAAGACTGGACTACTGCCCTATTCCTAAAAAAATTAACACCGCTAGAACTATAAGTCCCCCGTATACACCCGCTTAACCTAGGTTAGCTAATAAAACACCTAACTTTAAGTTATCTACTATACGCACATATAACCACACGTATAATAGCTAAGGGCGTTACAGCTAAAACCAAAACCAGAGCAATTAAGACCTCCCCCCTATAACGCCTAACCTTATATCCGTCTCCCACGCGTACCGTATAAGGCCGCCGCCTTGTTTCCGCCCCCCTAGGCTAACCAAGCCGTACTAGCCTAGCTATAGTACTAGAGAACCAGACACACCCTAACCTAAACAATATTAAATACACTTATGCCGTTAATTTTACCCAGTTCTGTAAATAAAAAGGCGTAAAGGTAATAAGGATCTATATAGCGGAGCTAGTAGAACTAGTTAAATAAGAAAAATACTAACAGCTGCTTAAGGAGCTACCTATAGGCCTAATAGAAGTACTAAACCTATTAAAAAGGTCTTTCTGCTAGCTAATAGAAGGTAACTATATAATAAAGGAAGCCCATAAAGCGCTACCCCCTTATTTCTATAACTTCCTTAAGATAAACCTAAAAACTAAGTCTGAGTTTCTACGCTAGAAAATAGTTAATACTAATATTAAGAAATTTCTAAAAGGCAAACCAGGATTAACCTATAAGGATATTTTATAATACTTACTAAAAGAGCTTTATAAATATATTAAATACTTCCTCCCTAAGAACGTAGATAAGCTACCCCCTTACTAACTATAGAACCATAAAATTAAGATTATACTAGGAAAGCAGGCCCTATACTATAAAAATAGACCACTTTTACCTGCTAAACTTAGCTGTGTAAAGAAGTGGATTGACGAGATGCTGGATAAGGATTTTATCTGCAAATTAACCTTACTAGCCACTGTACCACTCCTCCTTATAGCGAAACCTGGCGGTGGTGTATAAATCTACTATAACTACTAAGGCCTAAACACAGTTACTATTAAGAACTAATACCTACTACTACTAGTCTACAAGACACTTAACGCACTTTATAGTGCTAAGTACTTTACTAAGCTTAACATAATTACCGCGTTTAACTGGATCCGGATTACAGAAGGCCATAAGTGGCTTATAGCATTTATTACCCGGTTTAGACTCTATAAGATGCTAGTTATACTATTTAGTCTCTGTAATACACCCGCTATGTTTTAAAACTATATTAACTATGTTTTATATAATGCCCTTAACAACTACTGCACTATGTATCTTAATAATATCCTTATCTTCTTAAAAATACACGCCAAGTATATAAAACACATAAATGAAATTATCTAGAGACTTGGTAATACTAGACTTTAGATTAACATTAATAAGTCTAAGTTTTATGCTACCAAAACAAAATACCTTAGCTTAATTATCTCGACTAACGGCATAACTATAGACCCTAAGAAGGTGCAGGCCTTATAGAAATGGAAGGACCTAATATTAGTCAAGAAACTACAGCAATTTCTTAGCTTTGCGAACTTCTACCAATAATTTATTTAAGGCTATTCCAAGATAGTTGAGCCTATAACTAGGCTACTGAAAAAGAGCATTAGCTAGTTATAGGGCCCTAATTAAGTATAGGCATTCCAGACCCTAAAAACAGCGTTCACTATAGTACTAGTTCTAGCGTATTACGACTATATAAAGAAGACTATAGTAGAGACAGATGCCTCAAACTAGGCTTTAGGTAGAGTGCTCTATCAAGCTAATAAAAGTAATAAGCTTAAGCCAGTTGCATTCTTCTCTGCTAAGTATTTAGCCCCTAAATACAACTATAAAATATATGATAAGGAGCTTCTGGCAATTATTAAGGCACTAGAAGAATAGCATCCCAAACTATAAGGAACTAAGTAGCCGTTTAAAATTATTACAGACTATAAGAACCTCTAGACTTTTATAACAACAAAACAACTGAACTAGTGTTAAGTTTGCTAGGCTGAGTTCCTTTCCTAATTTAACTTTATTATTACCTATAGGCCTGGCACTAAAGCTATAATCCCAGACGCTCTTAGCCGCTTCCTAGGCGTTGCACCTGCTAATACTAATAATAAATGTCTACGACACCAAGACCGCGTTGTTTTACCACCAAAGAAAGTCAACCCTACTATCCTAGAAGAACTACTAAGCAAATCCCAAGACCAAAGCATTAAAGATTTTATTATAGTAATGGACCTAAAGCCTAAGAAAAAACCCCTTAAGGAGCTTATTAAGAATGCCTATAAAGAAAACAAACTTACTAGGAATATATTGGCTGCGCTACGCGAACGGGAAGACTATAAAGCACGCTATTAGCCCAAGTAGATTGGGAAGCTGCTCCACTATAACAAATCCAAATATTTAATTATTAATGGCCTAATCTACTATAGGAATTAAGTATTTATCCCTAATTCACCTAAACTCTAACTAGAATTTATACACTACACGTATAGTTTAGGCCCTATGGGTTACCCAGGCCGCGTTAAAACACTAAACCTCCTTAATTAAACATATTAGTGGCTAGGTATTTTATAGTTTACGGCTACCTTTATAAAAGACTACGCTTTCTACTTCTATATAAAAACCCCACGCTTAGCACCGCCTGGTTTTTTAAAACTACTAGAACTACCAGTCCGCCCATAGACTAATATCTCCATTAACCACGTTATTAACTTGCCTAAATGCCTTTATAACGGCAAAACATATAGACACATCTTTGTTGTTATTAACCGCCTAACGAAGATAAGACACTTTATTCCTGTTACTAGCCTAGATACTAAGGAGCTTATTAAAGCATTTATCCACACTGTCTATAAGTTACACGGCGCTCTAAATACCATTATTTCTAATAGAGACTCTTTATTCATTTCTAACTTCTGGCGTTGCCTAAACTAGCGCCTAAAGGTAACCCTAAGCCCTAGCTCTATATAGTACCCTAAAATGGATAGTTAAACCGAGATTGTTAATGCAGTAATGAATAAGTACCTATGTGCCTTTGTGAGCTTTACCCAAGACAACTGGGTAGATTGGCTCCCCCTTGTTAAGTTTGCAATAATTAGGTTAATAAGACCACGGGAATCTTACCGTTCTTTACCAACTATAGCTACAACCCACATCTAGGCGTTGAACCAGTAGGCCCCTAGCTATTAGCCCTGTCTATATATGTAAAAAAGGAGTACCTATAAGCTAATACTATCACTAACCGCTTTAAGCGCATTTTAACCCAGCTTAAAGCCCTAGCTTGTATCTCCCAGTAATAATATAAAGATAATGCTAATATAAAACAAGACAAAGGTATAATATTTAAAAAGGATAACATAGTTATGGTTAGCCTTAAAAATATAAAGACTAACCGGCCTAAGAGGAAGTGGGATAATAATTAGGACGGACCCTGGCCCGTCCTAGCTGCCTATAGAGGAGTAGTTATAGTTAACCTCCTAAACTATATCTGTGTTAATAAGTCTTTCTACACTTTAAAAGTCCGCCTCTAGTTCCCTAAAAAGATCTCTAGTTAAGCACGCATTAATAAAAAGGAACGTTGTAATATTATAGGCAGGATAGCTAAAAGGGATAACAACGGCAATATCACGGACAAGTAGGAATTTAAAAAGATCCTTAATGTATATAATAAACAAATGGACGAGTATAGCTTAACATACTATATTAAATGGAAATATCACAATAAGAAAACCTGGGAACCTAAGAAATCCCTAAAAGGGTGCGAGCGCGCACTACTAAAGTTCTATAAATAATACCCTAAGAAGCCAGGACCCCTAAACTGGGCATAAGATAAGGAAGAGCCATGCTAAGGCCGTAGCCGACTATAAAGATAATTTATAGTGGTTAAGATCTTATGGAACTTTAACCGCCGGTTAAAGTTGTCTAATTAATTTTCTATGCCCGGCATAGAAAATCGCTATTGGCTCGGTTAAGGGCGGTAAGCGGAAGTAACATCTTTATAACAAAAATAGGTTACTTGTTCGGTTTAGGGACCAAACCTTCTAGGGAGGGGAGTACTGTTATGGCACTGTCCTGTCTTATACTATCTCGTACTGTCTTATACTATTTTATACTGTCTTATACTATTTCCTACTGTTGGCTGGCCCACTACTAGCGCCTTAGCGGCTGCCACTACTATTTATATATAATACCCCCTTTTACCTCCTTCTCCTCTTTATACCACAATGTAGTTATTTAGCCTATTAGCATTATAGTACTGTGACACTTATTAGGCGTTACTGGCTAGCTTGCTAGGAATTATAGGCGGTATAAATGGCTATGGCATAGTCTTAAATTCGACCTAGATATTTAGCGTTGGCGCTAGAATAAGAGAGAGCCTGGGTAATGTAGTAGTTAAGGATATTAAAGGATCGTCGCCACTTAGGCCTAGGCTATATTAAAGCCTAAAGTTAGTAATGGAAACCTATTAAGGATAGGAAAGCTTACCTTAACGCAACTACCGCTCTTAGTACGCATGCATTAATTATAAGGACTGAAGGTATTGGACCTTACGTAGTAGGTTTTATTATAAGTATCTAGAATCTTCTTATTAGACTTCTAGTCTTTTAAGGACGTATATATAAAGTTATTTAGGTAGAACTAGTACCAGTTACGGGTTAGCAGAGGTTGGGGTTCTATATACAGCGGCAGGGCTAGAATACGCTATAGAATTAGATTAAAAGAGTAGTTAGTAGAAGAACAAAGAGGCATATTAAATTAATAATAGGAAAAAAGAAAATCTTAATAATATATTAAAGATACGTCTAAATTTAGACGAAGGGTAATAATAGGAAGTAAGGTATTAAAGAAAAGGAGCAGCTTAATAAGTAAGGTGTCTCTATACTTCACCTCCTAATACCCTTTTAGTAAATAGCCGCAACCTTGCCAATATAACTCCGTTATAATAGCGTAATTTAGAAAAAAGAAAACACGCGTATAAGCTATTTAGTTATTACTTCCTTATAAAAACTAATTACGCGGCTAGGGAAGGCAATTAAGACGTTAATTACAGATATATATAGGTAAAATTATATCTAAATAATACTACGGTATTAAAGAATAACGTTATAGACGTTTTTAATAAATTGTATAATAGCTAGAGGCGCTATTATAAAGTGTCCCTTCTATTTACTAGGTAGTAAAGCTATACTAAATATATAGCACAGAACTAATAAGAAAGGATTATAGATTAATATCTTAAAGGTTAAAAACAACGGCAAGCTAAGGCTTTATATGTTAAATCCTATACTAAAAGGTCCTATAGAACTATATTAGGAACACTAAATTACCTATAATACTTACGATTAATTACAGACCGGTATAAAGGCTTAGAAGTAGAGTTATATAAAAATTCTTAGGTTAGCTTAGGTAGTTACTAGCACGTTTCTAGTAGGCTTCTAAGGGGTTTTTTAGTAATTCTTACGTCTTTTCTCTAGTTATATTTTTTCCTTATTAAGGTTTTTAGGAGTTTAAAGCAGGGGTTAGATAAATAGATAATATATAGTAGCATACTAATATCTCCCTAATATCTCTCTAAACCCCTTCTAGGATGAGCCTTTATAATCTCCCTATTGTAAGGTAATGGCGATTAGGGGCCGACCATAAGAAGGGGGGGGGGTAATGTAAGGGATATTATTATAGACACCTCGGGTTGCCTTTAGGACAACCTCCGGACGCCCCTTAGATGGTCGCCGGTTACGTGCCGGAGGCACGTGCCCGTAGTATATAGTCTCCACGATCCTAGAGGCCTTACCTCCTTAAGGATTCGTCTCTCTTACCAATCTATCCTGTTCTATAATCGTGTCCTTATAGCCCCCTGTCTACAAAGTCCCCTTACAATTACCATAATATAAGTAAACTCTCCTCTCTGTATAATATACCTATATAACTAACTACTCTTAGGATAAGTAGGAAAGGGTAGAAGCTTTACTAGCAATTAATATAGAGGCTTAAGTGGGGGGTATATTAGAGAAGCAGGTTTAGATAGAAAGGCCCTTATATATAAATGCAATTCTAATTTAGAGCTATAGGTCTCTAAATATAATTGTAAGTAACCTATATTACTTGTATAAGGTAGAGAGCTAATTAATACTAGCCTTGCGAGGCTTATATGGCAACTCTACGTCGTCCAGTAGGCCCTTACCCCTTTACTAAATGTCAGAGTCTTCTAGGGTTCTATAGTAGGTGCTATAGAAATTACAAGTGGCGGGATTATAGGGCTTAATATTCATTATATAATATAAATTCTTAGCCTATAGTGGCGGCAGCGGGAGCACTGGAGGGTAAGGATCGGACTGTAGAACTAGAGGATAATGAGGAGTAGATAAAAGTTACTAAATTTAAACTACTGGGTCTCCTCTCTTTTTTCCTATTTTTATTTTATTTTATAGTATTTTATATAAAGAGAAGTATAAATAAAAAAGGTAGAAAGGAGATATCTAATTAGTAGGAAAGCTAAAGGTATTTGCTAGAGCTTCGTGCAGAGCTTCGTGCAGAGCTTCGTGTAGAGCTTTTGCTAAGCTTTAGTAGAGCTCTATGCGGGTAAGCCTTATTCCGCGGAGCTCTTATAAGCTTTATATCTATCACTTATCCTTAGGATATTTAGATAAAAGTGGTACCATTTTAAAGCGCTTTATAAGCTCTATAAATCTATACCAATAAAAAATTTATTTATTTAATATTGGGGGGTGCATTGCAAGTGTAAGTATATTAGGGGTTTTTGCCAAGACTATCCGGAGACTATCCGGATAGTCTCCGGATACTATCAGCTGATAGGTCTATTATCCGAGAGGCCTATCCGGCCTATCCTCCGCAGGTCTGTATTTCTGAGTACGGGCACCGAATTCAGCTAATCTAATTGGTTGGTTCTTATCGATAACCTGAGGACCCATTTTGACGTTGCAAGGGATAATAATCAGAATCAGGTCAGTGATTATGATTATTTGATTATTGCTATCACTGGCTTGCTCTATGGGAACGGCACAGAAGATAGCGACACTACCGGTAGATCAGCATTTATTCCATCATTCGACCTGATAGACTTTTGGTTCTCACAGCCCCATAATAATTAAACGATCCGCACCTCAACCCCCGATCCCTCAAACAATATGTGTCTCATCTGGATAGACCCAACGCCGACTCTTTCATAGGTGTGTTTTTCTCCGCTAACTGGCTTAATAACCAATACATAATGCTCTTGCTTACCGCTATACCTCAATTGTTTCCTTCCGATGACGACACACCTCAGTCTTTGAATATCCAATCTGTTGTCGTCGTCGAATATCAGCAGTCGTCTTTCGTCCTCTTTTAGTAAGAACTCTCTTGCCAGAGCTTTCAGTTCAACGCTAAACGCAATGCCGCGTCGACGAAGATAGTCAAGTCCGTTGTGCAGCTTGCTGGTGGAATGATAGCGGACAGCATGGCTCCACTCTACACTACCCAACGAAATATCCATATAGCTGATATCTCCCTTGGATGCCATCCAAGACCACGATGGCACCTTTCGATTTGGTGGGTAATTTATCCGTCTCATCCTCGTGTCACCGGACCGTTGCCAAAGCAGGCTTCTATGCAGGTAGCATCCAAAAGAGCCGTACTTTCCATCACTGTTGAAAGTCCTTGCAAGTCGTTCCTCCAGTCCGGAGATTGCAATGGATCTGTCAGCCTCTTCTGTAAAGGCTCGCTTCGAATACATTTCAAAAATATACTGAAATAGGAGGAACCTACTGCCCGGGGAATAGTCTAGGGCAGATTTCGGAAATCGAGGGTCGGCCATAAAACTTGCTTTCGGACTGTGTCAGAAGTCAGAGATGTTGGGCCCTTTTTGTGGATCGAGACTTGGAGTCACTGGATAGACTTACCCGCTCATTTTGGTCAATGTTTCGCATTTAATCCCATCTCCACATTCCCAGTATGTCTGGTTTGCAGTGAAATGGATTGTTCGACGCGAGAGGGCTCTTTCTTGCAACGTCCATCCTCGCTGACTTAGTGTTCCTTCCTCTACGTCGCTGCGAAAATCGTCGATAGTTTCGCAAACATAGAGTGGATAATTTGAGGTGCCTGGGAACCAGACACATCGTCTAGCTGGCCGTGGACCAAGAAATCCTTCGGTGGAATCACTAGCGGAAGTAGCGGCAATCGTACAGTAGGCCGAACTGTAGTAGCTTTCCATTCTTTTTGACTCTCTATCCCAGTCCTTCAGTTTGCCGCATTTGTTAGAACATCCATTATGAGGCTGAATTATACAAACCGAGTCAATCCAGAGGAATCGTACACCTAGCTCTCGTGTGACGGTCACAGCATCTTGAAATGTCTTTGGCAGGTTACCCCAGTCAATGCTCTCACGTCTCTTATTAATATTGCAGATATAAGTGCAAAATTTCTCTTTCTCACTCGGCCCAAGTTTACCCCAACAGTGAGACAGAGCAATGTATCTTCCTCGTTCCATCTGGCGTGTGCAGTAAAGCCGTAGCAAATTTGGGTTCTTGTTATATCCCACATCGAGGACTCTTGTTGGTAGTGGACAATCGTATTTGGGTCGACCATAGGAACTCCGGAGGCACCGATGCTCTTCATTACAGACTCGAAGCCACTCTTGGAGTAACTTGAAATGAATCGGACTCCCTGCGGCTGGTAATATGGGAAATCCAATTTGGATACCACTAAATTGGTCTCCAGTCCCTATCCGTAAAGTGGACGATAAGTTTCTCTACATCAACTCTTTTTTTTAAAAAAATTGGGAAATGGGACAGAATATCCACTTACCTGGGTATGCACAAATCCTAAGAATGGACCGATTATTACCAACGATTTTAAAGTTTGCTCCATCGTTGTAGACCCTGATGAGGTTTCCACCGCTTCCACTAGATGACTTGAGAAACTGAAGGAATATATTGCAGAGCTCACAATAAAACATTGTTCTTTGGAACTCAAAGTATTGACTCGATTTGTCAATATTGCGACAACGCGGACATAGTTGAGGAAGGGCCGGAGCTTGAGGTAATATCGCTAACCCTTCAAGTTGTTCGAAAATTCGACGGGCGAAAACATTGTCCGCATCGTAGGCCCAGTCATCCTTTGAAAGTTTGTCAAGTCTTCTTCTTTCTCTTTCATAGCCCTCTTTTTCTTCTTCTTCTTCTCTTTCAAGTCTATATCTTTTAGGATCTTCTTCTTCATCATCTTCATATTCTTCAAAAAGTCTATTATATTTAGGGTAATAATAATCTTTTCCCTTTCTTTTAATAGGCTCTTCCTTTATCATGAATGGAACATAATTAGCTAAAGAAACCTATGCTATATATAAATATACCACTTACAGCTGAAAAAGTTTCCTTACAGTGACCGGGAAGATGTTTTAACCTTCTTAATGCCATATTACTGTCTGATTTGAGGATATTGTGGAAAAGGCGACGCCTATAAGGTTTTCAAGGGTCAGGTATATGGTGGAAAGTCAACTAACTCAACTCAGCTGGAGCCTTAGTTGAGTTGAGTTGATGGTTATATAATCGCGGGCCTGATTGAGTTGATTGATTGACAATTGATTGAGTTGGTGTACACTAAGTATCAATGGTTAATATTTTGAGTCTTGGTAAGGTATTTTAATTAAGAAAATTTACTGCTGCTCTATACACGCCCTTCCTGCCCTGATATCGCCCGGCCAGCTATACGAACTCCTTGGCGAGGGGTTAAGGTTCCTATTCAATCCTCCTGCTGCTCCTGCTGCTTCTGCTGCTCCTACTGTTCCTGCTGTTCCTTATCCTTTTCTGGTCGCTGAAGGTTAATAACCTTCTTATGCTCTTATAAACCCATTACTAATATGGCCGCGATTGTATTAGGTGAGAGCTGCGTTTATAGTGCCAAAATAGTAAGCCCTGCTTTGCTGAACTACCGTTTAGGTTCGATCTTCGGCATGACCTTAAACGCGTTTTCCGTTTAGATAAAGACTAGTAGGCACTAAAACGCTGCTGCGGGCAGAGGATAGGTCAGAAATAATAGAGGCAGCATTATTTAGTTTAGACGAAGCCATAGTATTATTAAGGAGGTGGTGGTAAAGGTAAGGGCGAGAATATTTTAGCCGGCCCGATGGTTGTTCCGAGTAAAAGCACACACCTAAAATAACTATCACATATCGGGGGGGCTGATTTGGCGCGGTTACGACCTGGGTTAATACAAGGTTAGGGCCACCCCTGCCGATAACGCGCCCGAACCCCGCACGAGGTCGCGTAGCAACCGCCCCCGAGTACTTTTGCACGCGATTTTGGGCGAAAATGTACATAATTTGAGTTAAATCGGTACTTCTAGACGGTCGCGTAATGTTGCTCTAAATTTACAACACCTAAACGGGCTCTATTCCTACATTAAGGCGTCTTAGTTACTATAGTGCAGTCCTATATTAAGACGTCTTGGTCACTAGAGTATAGTTCTACATTAAGGCGTCTTAGTTACTGCGGTGCAGTCCTATATTAAGACATCTTGGTCACTAGAGGAAAACGGGAGAGTGGTAGGGGCTAGCCCGGGGCTGGCCCGGGGTCATTTCAGCTGGATCCGCTGATCTGCTTATGTACACTTCTTTACGCTAGCCCGGGGCCAGCCCGGGGCCATATTAGCAACATTAGCAACATTAGCACATTTTATATATTTTGTACGTTTTGTATATTTTATATAATATTTCCTATAGCTGCAATATTTATAATTATAAAACAAATGATAAAATTCAAAATTTAAAATTCAAAATTAATGGTAGCTATAAGGGATATCTCTCGCAGACTCCAAATCGTCAATTGGCGGCGTTCCCGATGATCCGCCGGCCATGTACTGATTTCCTAACCAGGCCTAGTGCCTGCCTGCCTGTCCTGCCTGTCCTGCCTGTCCTGCCTGTCCTGCCTGTCCTGCCTGTCCTGCCTGTTCTGCCTGTCCTGCCTGTCCTGCCTGTCCTGCCTGTCCTGCCTGTCCTGCCTGTCCTACCTGTCCTACCTGTCCTACCTATCTAACCGTCCTACTTGTTCGTGCCTACCTGTCTGTGCCTGCCTGTCGTGCCTACTTGTCTATGCCTACCTGTCTGTATCTGTAATTCGGGGGAGAGGTCGGCCCGATCGAAGGCTCTGCTTGATTTGATTGCGATTAATTATATTGATTTGAATCGTTCTCTCTGGGCGTTCGCTGGCTGTACGTTTAAACGGTAGTCGTTTAGGGTGCCTCCCTAAGAGGCCTTAATTCGATTTGATTCGGTAACGGGATAATATTGAGGCTCTAGTTCGATTTAATCGATTGATTGAATTGATCGTGGTGTTTGCTGGCTGGTCATTTAAACGATTATCGTCTGGCTCTGGCGACGGTCCTCTCCTACCTGCCTACCTACCTACCCGTCTGCCTACCTACCTACCTACCTACCTACCTACCTGCCTGCCTGCCTGCGTTAGTGTCTGGTTCAATTTGGGGGAGGAGTCGGCCTGATGGAAGGCTCTGATTGATTCGAATCGTTCTCTATGACCGTACGCTGGTCGTACATTTGAACGGTAGTCGTCTGGGGTGCCTCCCTAGGAGGCCTTGATTTGATTTAGTGACCGGCCGATATTAAAGCTCTGGTTCAATTCGATTGATCGATTAATTGAATCGTTCGTGGTATTTGCTGGCTGGTTGTTCAGACGGCCGTCTGGATCTAGCAACGGTTATCTAGTTCTAGCGACGGTCGTCTAGTTTTAGGACGGTCGTCTGGTTCTGGCGACGGTCGTCTGGTTCTGGCCACAGTCGTCTGGCTACCGTTCTGGTGCCTCCCTAAGTAGGGAGGATGTGAGGAAGGAAGGAAGGGTAAAGGTGGCATTTAGGTGTACAAGGGGTATGTAAAGGCACGTGTAGAGGCTGTCGGGAGTATAGCGGGGACCCGATGGTACTTAGGACGATTTATAATTGGGAAAATCAAAGTCCTGCTAGGAGCCTGTTAGGAAGCCTGCTAGAGCCTACTAGGAGGCCTTTAGGATTTTAATACCCTAATGGCAATAAATATAATAATACTAACAATATTTATTTTATAGCCGTAAGCTAGCGTAATGCTAGCGTATAGCTCTAGGGCTTAGCTAATATGGCGGAAAGCTAGCGTATTGCTCTAAGGGGTTGGCTAATATGGCTAAAAGCTGGCCCCGGGCCCTAGGGGGTTGGCTAATATGGCGCAAAGCTGGCCCCGGCCCCCAAAACCACTTTTAGCGAAACCAAATTTCCTACGCCACTTCCCGTTTTCCTGACGTAGTTAGTAGTTAGATATTTTTATAAAGCCAATCTAAAGAACGCCAGCCTTGTAGCTGTTCCAGCTAGTTAATAGCCTATCTCTTATCTCTTGCCGTACCGTCTTTTACGCGCTATCTTATATCCTTAATTATCCTACGGCGACGGCTATAGAATATAGCCTTACCATTAACCCGCTAGCGTGCCCCCCAGTAGCAATTAAAAGCTTTAATTAACGGCCTACCTACTAGCCCTAAAGTCCACTTAATCCAGAGCTAGAAGACCAAATTACTGCCTTAAAGCATTTTATATTTCCTTAGCGGCATCTATAGATTAAGGATAAATAGGAGAGATAGTTAAGTATTAGCTTATGCCTACGCTAGTAGGGGTAATATGGATATAGTAGACGGCTAAGTAGGTGGTGTGGATATAGTAAACAGCTAAGTAGGTGGTATAGATATTATAAACAGCTTAGATATTATAGACGGCTAAGTAGATAGTACGGATATTATAAATGGCTAAGTAGATAATGCGGATATTATAGATGGCTAAGTGGATAGTGCGGATATTATAGACGGCTAAGCAGGCAGTATAGATATTATAGATGGCGTAGGCTCGCCTAAAGGTGGATATATAGACTCTATAGGCTCTATTTAGATGCCTATCTTCCCTTACTAGATCTATATAGGTATAAATAATGCTAATAACCTTTCTATCTCGCTAAGGCGTTCTAAGATCGTCTACACGCATAATTAAACCCCCTTTATCTTAGAGATTGTGGCCTTATATTTTAGCTTAGCTACGGCCTTATAGGCAGGCCAGTATTTCCGCATTATTAGCTTATTTAGTGCTACTACGTTAGCTAGCAAGCTTTCTACCTATATAGTAAATCTCTAGTACTCCTTGTAGCTAAAAAGGGGGTCCTTTTATAGGGGGTAGAGCGGGAACTACTTATATAGGATTACTAAGTCCTATAATAGGATTACCCTAAGCATATAGAGGAGGTATAGAAATCCTAAGTCTGTAAGGTCAAGCCATATAACCTTATTATTAGCCCTACCTAGGTAGTAGACCTCTATATATTTTAGCCAGATATTAGTTTTAGGCCATATCTTTAAATAGAGGGCCTTCTCTAGCACCTCCTATACGCAAGGGAAAAAGTAGCCCTTTCCTTCCTTTAGGAAGCCAGCAATTAACCGTATAAACGCATAGGGTAGGTAGCTAAGGTAGACTCCTATTATTATATCTATATTCTAGCATTTGGCTTATCTAATTTAGGTCTCCTTAACGCTGCTAAGCTTAATATACCAGATACTCTGCTTGCGGGCGCTATAGGTCTTCTCCTTTAAGTAAATTCCTACCCCCTAAAACATCTTTTTATTCTATTTAAACTATATATAATAGCTTAGCGGCCATTGTAGTACTTTAACACTACTAGGGAAGACGTATAGGTTATAGTAGTCCTCTAGCTACTAAAAGGATAGGAAGCTCTTAGCGCTGTCTTTACCCTAGTGGTTAAAGAAGTAAAAGGCTATTATAGAGAGGGAGTAGAGGATAGAGTTAGTATTCCGTATATAGCCTATATACTTAACCTTACCATACTAATTCTGCTTCCCTTATATTATTAATATAATTATATATGGTGCTAACTTGTTGTGACGGGCTTGTACAAATGCTTCTGAACCGAAGCTTGTAGATTGCTACCATACAAGAATACTAAGCTAAGGAGAAGAAGAAGAAGAATCGTTCAGGGGCAGTAGGTAGACATGTCGCGAGGGCCGCCAAGGCGCTAGTGGTAAGCGGGCCAATAGCGATTTTGCATGCTGGGCATGGAAAATCCTGATTGGTTGAATATGGCAGGTGACGCGCTCCAGCACCGTTATATCACCCCCCCCTTCCCAAAAAAGCCTGCCCTTAGGCTTTGTCCGAGTTCTTTGTTGTCGTTTAAATTATTATAGTTATCTAACCCCTCTTCCCAGCATTTAACCTAGCTATCTAACTTGCGTGGTGGTCCAGGGAGGTCTAGGTGGGCTAGGTGGAAATCTCGTAGCTTATGGGGAGAGTACTTAAAATCAGATGCGGGGTACCATTTTAGATCTTCGTCATGACCTACCCAGCTTACACAGTATTTTAAGGTACTACGGTCCTTCTTTACTGCTAAGATCTCTTTAACTTCCTATTCTTCGTCCTCTGTAATCTAAATTAGCGGTGGGGGGTCATTGTACTATCCAGGTAATAGGTCGTCCGCGGCCTTCCGCAGTCGGTCTGGAGAGAAGATAGGGTGGATCTTTATTAACTCTGGTAGCTTAACCTTAAAAGAGTGCCCTACCTTCTTAGGGATTTTATAGGGGCCAGCCATTTAGTGGTCTAGCTTGCGGCTCGGCCTCTGGGTTTTCTAGTTCTTTGTTAATACCTATACCTTATCTCCTACGTGGAAGTCTACCTTGCGGCAATGTTGGTTTATGTCAGACTCTTTCTTCTCTTATACCCTTTTTATAATTGCTTAGGCAGTCTCCCAGGCCCTATATATTCTCTTGGCGAATATCTAGGCCTCTTTATGGCCAAGGCGTTTGCGGGCCGTTATATGTCCTATAGGTCTATCCCATTAAAGGATGTTTGTGGCCTGTATCTATAGAGTAACTTAAATGGTGACATTCCTATATTATTATAAGGGAGCGTGAGCTGTGCGTAGTCTATTATAGGTAGTAGTTCCAACCAGTTATTTTAGTAGTAGTTAATAAAGGGGCGAAGTTACTAGTCGAGGTACTAGTTTATAATCTCGGTTTGGCCGTCAGTCTAAGAGTAGAATGCGGTAGAGAGCTTAATCTTAATCCTAAGGATGCGGCAGAATTTGTTCTAGAAGTCCAATATAAACTAAAGTCCACAGTTAGAAATAATTAACTTAGGAGCGCCATGGATCTGGTAGATGTTGTCTATATATATATAGGCTATGTCCTTTATGGTCATAGTCTTAAAGCAAGGGAGGGAAATAGCTTGCTTATTTAGTTGGTCGACTACTATAAAGGCTATATTGTAGCCGTGTTTGTCCTTTAGGAATAATTTAAAGTGTAACAGTTCACCAGCACTACGCTGAGACACGAGACCGTCGCCTAAGAGGCTCCGAGACACAATCGACGCCACCCTCGTATGTCTCGGATACGGTTAAATATTAAGTCATAGACTACGGAGTTCCG
>Ga0307507_10005576_pt1 | contig 20536 bp, 17 predicted proteins | sample 7_EM_MG_FD_207223 | JGI IMG/M metagenome (GOLD analysis project Ga0307507, IMG submission 207223) | Populus trichocarpa ectomycorrhiza microbial communities from riparian zone in the Pacific Northwest, United States - 7_EM | ecosystem: Host-associated > Plants > Roots > Unclassified | place...
TTTTTTAACATTATTTTTTGGGTGGGGGGGGGGGGGGGGGGGGGGGGGGGGGGGGGGGGGGGCAGACTGCAAGGGTTGCTCCGTTGATCTTCGGCATGAGAACGTCATAGCCCGTGCTCTTTGAAAAAACAATAATAATAATCAGAGTAACACTGTAAGCACAGTTAGCTGAGCAGGAGGAAGGCTTCTCGAGTGGACGATAGTAGGTCAGGCTAAGAGAGGGACAGTAGACAAGGGATTCAGAGACACGAACGAAAGATAAGAATCATTCGCGATTTGATGATTTGATTTGATTCCACTGAAACCTGATTCGTGAGGGGATTGGCGTGGCAGGGCATATAGATAGATACCATACTGTACTGTAGCACGGTACGTACTAGGAATAGATGGCACAGTCGCTGCTTAAGCCAGCTACAGGTGCATCACTAGGTATTGCTTACAGGTGGCTAGCGAAGAACCCCTCCATCTAACCTTTCACTAAGGTAAAGTTAGTAATGCCTTTTACTTATGCTTCAGGGAGAGCTCTTGCCCCATTTCTACATATAATTCCTATGGGATTATTGGTTCCTCTGATGGCTGCCGGCCGCTCAAGTAGGGGCCATTCTCCTCATGAACTGGCTAAAGCCCTACAGTCTTCAACAGGGCGACGAACAGGGGTATTTGGCAAACAAAAAGTGAATTCGTCAAAACAGGGCAACAAAAAAATGTCCATTACTGATCCCTGCTCTTCACGTCCACCACTAGTTTTCGTCGTGCCCCCGTTGAAGACTCCACCCGTGAAGGTCAGGGAAGGAGGGGGGAAGCATTTGCACTTCTACAAGTGCTCGAGTATAATGGGTTTGAGACAAGACGTTTATCCCACCCGGATGCTAGCAGCTAGTTTTTCTTCTTCTATTCACATCTCACGAGAAATCCTTAGCTATATAATATAAGTGCGGTGCCAGTAACCCGTAACCTAGCATTCCCTGAGTTGCTACCAGTGTGTCTGGCTGCTGGCTCGTTCCTTGCATGTATTCCCAAATGATAACTCAATTCGACCATCAACGAAGGCGAGAAACAAAAAAAAATAGGGGAATCTCTCTTTTTTTGTTCATTATAGCGATAGCCTTTTCTTTCTCGAACACCCGGGTCATTGGTTGAAAGTGCAAGGAATCATGGGTAGATTGAGGAATGATTTATATCTAGTTGCTTGTTGGAACGGTTGTGTCAGGTCAGGTCACTCACGATCGTCCCTTAGGGCATGGCACAAGTTGGGCTCCAACTGGAAAATAGTATATATTGTCCGGTCTCTGCCCCGCCTCTCACATTCTCGTTAGAAGGAAAAAATCTTGGGTTGGAATTTTACTCCCCTCCTAAACCTACTCCTCCTTCCCCACCTACATACCCCAACTCCCGCAGAAACCTCTTCACTTAAGTAGCCTCTCTTCCCCCGCCACACCTTCTCTTCTCTTCACCGCCGCCGTTACTGTCCTACTACCACCGCTACCCTCACCGCTGCTCCCACCAACAACCCCGCCTATTTACACCAAGCTCGCATCTCGACAACCCTCTACCCCACCAAGCTAAATTTTCCACACGGGATCGAGGAGTTACTAGCTCTAGCTATTTAATCCCCTCGTATTTCCCTCCCCGGAATCTTCAAACAACTACCAAAAATAAACATGTCGCAGTCCCACTCTCCCCCAGCCCTGGAGGGCCCAGGAAACAAGCGGCCAAGAGGTAAAATTAGTGGTTCCCGGCCTCCTCACTCACGGCTGCTGACAATCCCGGATAGGTATTCTCAAGAATTCCGGTTCTTATCATCGTTCCCCCACCGACATGGGGGCCACGGCAGTCATTCCGATCTCGCCTTCATCCGAGAACATCCCCGCCTCCGTCCCTATGGAGGCCTCACTTTCCGAGAAGGACATTACCTTGCAAAATACTCTCCAGAACGCAGGTCGTCGTCGCTCCTCCTCTAACCAGGCCGGACGCCCAGCTTCCCGTCGCCAATCCTCCATTCACGAGCTTGACGAGCAGGCCTCCCCACGCCTCAAGTGGGATGAGGCCAACTTGTACTTAACCGAACAGCAAAAATCCAGCACTATGAAAATTAACGAACCAAAGACTCCTTATGCTAAGCGCTACAACCCTTTGGAGGACGAAGCTGAGTTGAGGATTCTTGATGCTGGAGATTTGGTGGTCGACGAACTTGACGCTATGCAGGCCGAGGCGGGAGAGGGGTCTAGCTCCATACCCAAGCGGAAAAAGAAGGAATACGCTATGCCCGACGAGGACATTCCCGGATTGGAACTTGGCGAGCCTGAGGAGGCCATTCCTGAAAACTCATTGAAGGCCAAGGAGAGCCATTCGCCAAAGCAAGTGGTTGTCAAAGACGACTACATTGGTGACCATCACCACCATGGCGACGATGATGAGGGGCTAGATACCCCCGAGGAAGAGGAGAAGCATAGAAAGTTCCAAGAGATGAGGCGCAAACACTACGAAATGAAGGAGGTCGCCAATCTTCTTGGGTGAGTTTTTTTTCCCGGCTAGCGAGGTCTGAATCGTATTAACCAATTGATATGTAGACATCCGGAAGAACTCGACGAGGAAGACGATGACGGGGACGTTCAACTCGGGGATGCCCCAAATGGCGTCCCCCACGCCCCCATGGTTCCTGTCGGTCTCGCTAACGGCACCAGCGTCTAGTGCCAATTCCGCCCTCACCAAATTTGTGGAAACTACTTCAGGGTCATCGTTAAGATTGGAATGTGGTTGCTTCGATTAAACCAAGTAGTTTCCTCTCAGAAGCAGAATCGGTGTCCGAAATGGGAAAATGAGCTCCTAATTTTTCTATCTATCTCCTTTTAGTCTTCCTTTCTCTCATCCGTGTCCTTATATTAAACGCTTGCTGGCCCACGGCCACTTCAAGCAACCTTTTTCTCCTTCAATGTGTATTTTTTACGGCTTCTTCCCAGTTAGCTTGACCTTTATTTTATTTTCTTTATCCCATCTCCTTTGTCAAACGGTTACTATCCGGGGCCCTGAATGTGGAATTTCTTGTATCATGTCATGATTTGCGATTCAAAACAGAAAACAATCCCCGGTCGGTCTTTCACGCAGCTAGGCTATTGGTCTGCGGAAGGAGGAAGAGGAGATTCGATAACCGGGTGGATGGAATGTATTTAATCGATTGGTCACTTCTTCTGTGAAGAAGCAAGCTCTCTCATTTGATTATGATATGTTCATGAATAGTCACTCGAAATTTAGAACCGAGCTGCACATACAATAATATTTCTTCTGCGGACTATAGATCGGGAATCGCACAAGTCTCCTGCTGGGACCGGCACCGTGTACGACACCTTAGTCCGACCTAGAAGCCTTAACGGTCGGCCAACTCCCATCTGTGCTAAACACGTCTCAATTCCTCCCACGGATGTTTGAACTCCCACGACAGCAGTTCCCCTGACATCACGGTATACCGCACCCGCACTCCAATTAGAATAAACGGCAGGAGCGCCGGGGTGGAAACGATTTCAGCGTTGACTGGGCTTCGTCAACATTTGCATTACAGCTGAACGTACAGAAGAAACGCTGTACACGAGCAATATTTGCCATGTATCTCTGTATCCATCAGTCAGTCAATCACCTGCGCAATACCATACCGGTGGTCAACTCGCAAAGTGCTTCTTTTTTTTCCTTCACTTTTGTTAATCACCGTGGGGAAATTCGATTGTGTAAAAGATCTTCACTCTTTGGAGTGGTGGTGGCAACCACATCCCCACGCTTCATCTCTTGTCTGTTGTCCTTCGTTGCCCTACTTCTTCTCTCTTGAAGGAGCACGTGCGCATGGTACTGTGCCATGTACGAGTATGTAAAAGTATGTGCCCCATTCATGAAACGCAGGCAATCATCTATCCGACCAGCTGCGCGATTAAATGGGTCTTCTCTTCCTTCTAAGAACTATTAACCAATTCTTAACACCCGGCAGAACGCCTGGATAGGCGAAAAGGTCTTTATGTATCATTGCAATCCGTGGAGGAATTGTTAGGCGCATGATACTATAGCCAAAGTTCTGTGAGGAGAGAAGGAAAAAAGAAAGGGAAAGAGATTTGCGGCTTGTAATATTTATACTGGTTTATAGGATGTGCCAAGACTTGCACCTGCGGAATGCTTGAGGGGAGCGGATGAGTCAGCGAGGAGTGGCTTGGATTGAGAATCCGAGGGACTTCCATCGGCTAAATAAATTCGCTGAGGATCTGGATGTCTTAAACTTTCACGGGCTTTTGAGCCAATCAACGGAACCAACCCTCCCCTGGCCTCGCCCTGCTCACCTGCCTCGAGCGAACAAGCGTTCATTGCTTCACTCTCCATACGACAAGATGCTTTCGAGGGCTCTAGCTAGATCTGCTTGGAAGGGTATTTATCCTCCGTTTCTGACGAGAGGATAATTGCTAATGAGATCCTTTCACATGCAGGACAAAGTCCCGTTCTCTCAAAGTTCACTCTGGCGAAGGCCTACCCCACGGCTAGCATTACACAGAGCAGGTATGATACTTCACCATTCCCTCCCTATCAATCTAACAAACCCCAGATCCACCGCAAGCACCTCAAACCTCAGCAACGACGAAGCCCAATCCATCCTCAACGCCCAGCGCAAACTCCGTCCTATCTCCCCACACCTGACCATTTACCAACCGCAAATTACCTCCTTGATGTCCGGTGCGAACCGCATCACCGGCGCCATCCTGTCAACCTCAATCTACACGTTCGCAATCGGCTACCTCGTTGCGCCGACCCTCGGCCTGCACCTGGAGTCCCAGACTATCGCTGAGGCGTTTGGTGCTATGCCCGATGCTGCAAAGATCGGGATTAAGGGGATACTAGCTTTGCCGTTTACTTATCATGCCTGGAATGGTATCAGGCATTTGATTTGGGATACGGGCAAGATGCTAGACATGAAGGGTGTGTACACGGGAGGTTATGTGGTTCTAGGATTGACGGGTTTAAGTACGATTTATTTGGCGTTTGCTTAAAGCTAGGTCAACGAGATTGATACAAAACTTGCTTGGGTAGGATAGCATCTTGGGAGGTTTTTTATTTTTATTTTTCGAATTACCGGTACTTGGTCGTTAGTGGGGTTTGTACCAGTGAATTGGTGGGACGCATATATGTGGGGTGTGAATGCGGTAGTAACTTGAACCTTGATGCTTTCCGTAACTGGTGGGCCAAGTACCGGTATCATAAATCAGGCTGCTGCGAAATAGCGGTGCACCATCATATGAGAAGTTTAGTATTAGTGAAAACTGGTGTGATGGGTTTCCCGTTATATTTGGTCGGGCAATTCCTCTCGTGCAGGATCGACAGCTTTAGAATGTACCGTATTCTAATTCTACGCAGATACCGGTAAGTGGGTAGCCGTGCAATTCCGGGCCCACAGAGGGATTGTATGGTGGTCTGTCCGGGGTTGGCTGGGCAGCCCCAGCCCAACAGGTGAAGCTCGAACCCTTTCGCTACGTCTTGGCACAAACACGCCAAATCTAATTTCAGGGGTTCTCCGACCATACCATTGTCAAGCTCCTTTTCCCTTTTTTCTCAACCCTCCTTCTTCTCCAGGCCCGTTTGGACCAAAACCGCACCCCCATAGCAGCCAGTGCACATTCTCATCCTCCCCCCCCTTTAACCTCTATCAACATCCCCCCGTCACTCCTCCAACTACCTTCATCCATCAGACTTGCTTTGGTGTTTGTTGACTTTCGTTAAAACAAAAAACCACCACCTTGCATCCAGAACTCCAGATTAAAACTACCTTCACAATGCCTACCGGACACGTCGACAACGCGATTGGCATTGCTAATTTGCCAAACCAGAGGCATAAAATTGTGGCCAAAAGGTTTGTGTTTCGTTCCTTCGTGCCTATGTAAGCTTTGTCAATTGGCGGGAAGCTGATTACCCCCCGTGCACTAGAGGCGCTGCTTTCACAATAATGGTTGTTGGAGAGAGTGGTCTCGGAAAGACCACCTTTGTGAACACATTGTTTAGCACTACTATCAAAAACTATGCTGAGCACCGTCTCCGTCACAAGAAGCAGATGGATAAGACTGTATGTGCAATCGCGTTTGACATCGGGCTATCAGATACTAATACTACCCGCAGGTCGAGATTGCTATTACCAAAGCTGAGCTCGAGGAGAAGTTTTTCAAAGGTGTGTTCAGTATCAATCCGAGTCTAATACGAGTTACTAATTTTTTAAACCACAGTCCGCCTTACTGTCATTGACACACCCGGTTTCGGAGATTATGTCAACAACCGCGATTCGTGGATGCCAATCATTGAGTTCCTGGACGACCAGCATGAATCTTACATGCTTCAGGAGCAGCAACCCCGCCGTACCGACAAGATTGACCTTCGTGTTCATGCTTGCCTTTACTTCATCAGACCTACTGGTCACACCTTGAAGCCCCTGGATATCGAGGTTATGAAGAGATTATCTTCGCGTGTCAACTTGATCCCGGTCGTTGCCAAGGCTGACACACTCTCCCCTGCCGACTTGACAACCTTCAAGCAGAGGGTAATTGCGCCAAATTTTTAATATTGAAGCTTGGGCAGGTTGTTAATGTTTGGTGTAGATCCGAGCTGTTATCGAGGCGCAGGGTATCAAAATTTACCAGCCACCAATTGAGGAGGACGATGAGGCCGCTGCGCTCCACGCCCGTAGCTTGATGGTAAGCCCCTCTCTCGAAAACTGTTCACAATAGCTCTCTAATTGCTATTCTTTAGGCTGCTATGCCATTCGCCGTCATTGGAAGTGAGAAAGACGTAAAGACTGCCGATGGCCGTGTTGTTAAGGGCCGCCAATACTCGTGGGGTGTTGCTGAAGTTGAGAATGAGGACCACTGCGATTTCAAGAAGCTACGCAGCATTCTTATTCGTACCCACATGCTCGACCTAATTCACACAACAGAGGAGCAGCACTATGAGGCGTACCGTGCATCGCAGATGGAGACTCGCAAGATGGGAGAGGCTCGTCCCCGGAAGTTGGATAACCCCAAGTTTAAGGAGGAGGAAGAGAACCTCAGGAAACGATTCACTGAGCAAGTCAAAAAGGAGGAGGCCAGGTTCAGACAATGGGAGCAGAAACTCATTTCAGAACGTGACCGCCTTAACAAGGACCTGGAGAGCACACACGCTGCGTATGTTTTCCCCCTAACGAAATTGCTACCTCACATTCACTCACTAATGATATTACGAACCACAGTATTAAGCAACTGGAAATGGAGTTGGAGGGTATGCAGGGTAGCATTGCTAGAAGCCACGGAAGGCGTTAAAGTGCTGTATTATGTTCGAATAAGCAGCGAGGATTGAGAGGCGAAACGGCGTGTTGAAAGCCTGTTCCAAGCAGGGATAATTTTATCATGGGACAATAATCATTGTTTCTCATACCTATCACACCCCTACGTTGTACGATGCTAGTCCCTTGTTCCCCTACTGGCGGGATTCCCTTTTCTTTGTAGCCTTCTTCACTTTGCGCTCTGTTTTTTTTTTTCTCCATCTCTTCAACCTTAGCTTCCAACCACCTTATCTATTTGTAGTTTCCTCAATTTCCAGGGCTTTCGCTCACCCCTGACTCTCTCGCTACCGCTCTCCTTTTCTCACCACCTCTACAATGTCTTGCCGACTACAGCCCTTTTTTTTCTTCTTTCGATCAAAATAAGAACTGCGGGTTTGGCTCATCCATCTGCGGTATAATGGAATCTTTGACGAAGAAACAAAGTGTGGATGAACGTGGTAGAAGCCGAACTGTAAATGAAGTTGCAGCACTGGGCACCGTATATAATTGACGCACTATTCCCCCCAGACGATGACGGTACCTGCGACATTCCCATTAGTCCACCAAAGAACATATAGATATCTTTCCAGGAGGTAAATTCTTACCATCGGTCCCGCTGCTAACCATCTGCTTTCTCCCTCCAGGATTATAGGCAACACAAGTCACAACCTTCCCCCCATGCCCCTTCAACTTCTCCACCACCTTCCCCTCCAGTAAATCATAGACCCAAACCCACCCATCCTCACTCCCAGTGATCACATACTTCTCCCCCTCGCCAAAACAACTCCTAACTCTAAAATCCTCATTAACGTGTCCGCGGTAGCACTGTAACATCCCCCCATTAACCTTATCCATTAACCGAATCCCGCCATCAAGTGCACCCACAAGCAAGGCATTCCCATCAGCCGTAACAGCAACGCTAGTAACGGGCCAGCCAATCAAGTCCACGAAGCACCTCCCCATCCGAACGTCATAATTCCTAACTCTACCATCCACACTCCCCACCAAAACCTCACAGCCCTTTGCACACACACTCGTAACGCTATCCTTGGCATCCTCGAGCACTTGTACCGCCTTCCGCGACTGCGACTTCAAGTCCCATAGCCGGACCGTGGCGTCGTACGAGCCGGATATTAGCACGCTCGCGTCGTCATTGTGGGTTACGGCGTTTATGCGCGAGAAGTGGCCTTCGAAGCGTCGGAGGGTCTTTGCCGTCGTGACGTCCCAGTGGAAGACGAGTTTGTCGCCGCCAGCGGAGGCAAAGGTGCTGTTGTCCGGAGAGATACTGAGGGAGAGAACTTCGTAGCCGTGTGAGATGTAGGATTGGAGGGGGGTAGCGGTCGTGGGGTTTGTGAGCGTGACTAGAGAGAGGAGGGGAGGAGTTAGCCAGGGGCAGGGGGGAGGAGGGAGGAGGAGGGGGAGCGCACTCTTCCGGTCCGAGCCGCCGGTCAGGATCTGTGGGCTTGGTCAGTGAATTGTGAGTTAGAGGTGGGGGGTTTGTCGGGAGCGATACGTATTGCCCGATGCCGGAGCTGTAGCTCACGCAATGTACTGGTCCTAGTTTCGTTAGCTGTGGGAACAGAAGAGGCCGAGGAGCGTGGAGGAAGAATAGGGTACTTGCCAACATGGTTGGTTAAAACGGCGGTCTGGCGCGTTGGGAAGCCCATTTGGTGCCGTGCGGTTGTAGTTGTGGAGGCAGCTTGAGTTGGGTGGTTTAAATGTCTTGGGGCGAGTGGAGGTCATTGAGCGTCACTCGGGTTTTGGTTTTCGCGCCGTTAGGGGGGAGAACGCTGAGGTGGTTACGTTGCGGCATGAGTGGGGGATACGCAGGTAGTGTTGGCTCTCGATGAGTCTTTGATTGTTTTGGGGCTTCCTGGTCGTTGGAGGTTGATTTCTACTCTACTGTGTTGTCTGCTGTTCCTTTAGGTCATGAAATATCATCCTAACTCATATCCGGAAAAACGATAACCCGGGGCGCAAGCCACCACAGAAGATCGCTCAACGGGGTTGAGCTCGAGGAACTGCTGCTGTATGATAGTAGAAAAACGTCCTTTCTATAGAGCTTACAATATAATACAGATGATAGTGAGATTGAGTATTTTTATCGCACTTGTCAATCGCAATGCCACAAAATTAGGATCCACACCGCACGTCCCATCTCCATAAAACTTGGAGCCGCAACTTCGCGTCAACCACTGGGCACCACGATAGGGCATCAACTGAACCCCAACACCTACCGCGCTATACCTCCTCAACCTTAAGCCACCTTAATAGAATTATAATTTCTATACTCCCTCTTGCTATTCTAATACTAATAATCCTTAAGTTGAGGTCCTACCCTCGAACCCTCATCGCCCGTTGCACCCTATGGCCCGCTACGAAGACAGAGACCGAGACGGCGGAACCTACAACCAAGACCCTTCCGCCGGTAGCGGCGGTGGGGGAGGGGGTTACGATAAGCGTGGCGGAGGAGGAGAACGAGATGGCCCCTACAATAGAGGTAGACCTCTACACAGAAGTATATCTGTCTCCCCCCTCAATCAATCAATCAATCAATCAATTCCCCCTTTTCCTTCTCGAATACGATGGGAAAAGTTCGGAGCGCCCGTTCTTACAAACATACAGGACCCGTCACAGATTATGGTACTTCGGTCGGAAAATGGATGATGAAGCGACGGATGAACTGGCGCGGCCAGAATATCGAATTTTTGAGGCCGGCGCCGGCATTTATTGTTGATGTTTGTAGACCACTACCTTGCCTTGCCTTGCGCGGAGCTGTCGGGATGGAGGCAAAGTTGCTGATCGTGTCAATTGTAGTTGTTGCCTCCTGCAGCGTATTTGGAGAACCCAGCGAGTTCTTTGCCAACAAAACATATACATGCTTCGTTGAATAAGATAAAACACCCGATTAATGTTGTCAAGGTTGGTTTTTGGGGCCCTGTCCTGGTGGATTGGCGGCGGTGGTGGAGGGGGATGGTGCTGACTGGATGGGGTTGTATAGTGGACACCTGAAGGCAGAAGGTTGCTTACTGGATCTAGTAGTGGGGAGTTTACATTATGGAATGGAATGGGGTTTAATTTTGAGACTATTATGCAGGTGCGTTGGTTCTGTAGCGAATACTTTGCGAGAAGGTGTGACTAAGGTTTGGGTATAGGCTCACGATTGTGCCATCCGTGTTTGCCAATACTCGCATAGTGGCGATTGGCTACTTTCCGGAGATCAGGACGGGACGGTTAAGTATTGGCAGCCGAATTTCAATAATGTTAAGGTGCTTGATGCACATAAAGAGCCTATTCGTGATCTATCGTGAGTTTTATCGCTCCAATTTTCTTGTACGATGCTAACGGATCATAGGTTTTCTCCTACCGATGCCAAATTCGTTACCGCATCCGACGACGGCACGCTCAAGATCTGGAACTTCAACGAGGGGGTCGAGGAGCGTGCTCTCACCGGTCACGGCTGGGACGTAAAGTCCGTGGACTGGCATCCAACCAAGGGGTTGATAGTATCTGGTTCAAAGGATCATTTGGTAAAGCTTTGGGACCCTCGCACCTCCCGCTGCCTGACTACGCTACATGGTCACAAGAATACCATCTCAAAGTCTCTATTCCAGCCTACTCGCGGTGATCTTCTCGCAACTTGCGCCAGGGACCAAACGTGCCGAATCTTCGACCTTCGCGCAATGAAGGATTTTTGCGTGCTTCGTGGTCATGAAAAGGACATCTCAACGCTAGCTTGGCACCCTATTCATCCGGCATTGATCTCGACGGGGGGTTCAGATGGAGCTCTTAATCACTATCTCCTTGACGAGAGCCCGCAGGGTGCTAACGCATCACATACATCCTCAACAATCATTCACCCCGCAGCGTCAATTCCATTCGCACATGAGTATGCGATCTGGAGTATGGAATACCACCCACTCGGCCACATCCTCTGCTCTGGATCTAACGATAGAATTACCCGTTTCTGGACCCGCCCCCGCCCTGGTGAACTCGACGGTTTTCGTGACAGGCATCATATTGGAGATGAAGCTGCTGCAGCAATGGGAACGTACGACCGCCGTGGGCGAAGAAACAGGCAGGAAGAGGAAGAAGAAGAGCAGGACGAGGCAGACGCACTAGTAGATCAGAAGATGCCACTACCAGGTCAGCAGCCGCAAGGCATTCCTGGATTCCCTAACATGCCGAATATGCCCGGGTTAGTCCCGCCCCTACCCATGGGCGGGGCAGTTCCAGGACTCGGAGATCTATCATCAACTCTGGCCGGCCTCTTCAACACGGGCAAGCTCCCACCGCCACCGCCCCCCCCTCCGCATCTTCAGGGTGGCCCCGGGGGAGGTGGCCCGCCGCCTCCACCTCTCTCTGTCGCCGGCGGTGCTATCCCTCCGGGGTTCATCCCCCCTCCACCCCCTCCAAACTTCGGCATTCCCGTACTGGGTGGGGCACCGGCAGGCAGTATTCCTGGCATTCCAGGGCTGGCAGGTGGGGGTATGCCTACTGCTGCACAGTTGCTGGCCGTGAACGAGGACCATCAGGGTGGGAGGAACAGAGTACCACTACCAAGTCAAAAGGAGAGTTTGCGTGAGGCGCAGGGCTTTCGTGGTGGTGGTCCTGGAGGCGGTAATAGGAGGTAGGGGGCTTGTTTGTTTGCAACGGTGATTGTACGATAGTGGGGATGTTGATAGGTCAAGGGTGGGGTTGGGGATGGGGGGGCTGTAAGATACCAAGGTTATTTGTTTTATGAAGGGTTTGCGAAGTTTATGAATGTTATGATGCCCCTTTGTGGTGAAGTGGCGGACGTTTACGTTACTTGAAGTTTGGTTGCCTTATTTCGCGTGATGAGTGATTTCTTGTGATTATGATTGAGGAGATGTTTCTAATTTAGTTTGAGTGGGGATCCAGGTGTTCTATATGTACAAGGAGTTCAATACAGTTAAGCCCCAAGTTCACTTCCAATTTGACTACCAAAAGACTCTAGTAACTGTGAATGTCATATCTGCCCCCTCTCGCGCCGTTCCCTTCCACGATCTTTGGCTCGCGGCCCCCCAAGCCGGGTAACCCCTAACCCTGACTAGGCACTTCGTCGCCAACAAACTCGGGAGTTACCCTACTGCCGAGCCAACCGCATCCCTCACAAGATTCGCGACCGAGCTACTATCATACATCGATAGAAACCAAAAACCAACCCTCCGCCACCTGCCTTACGTCCTCCCTGGATACCCATTACAGTTACCACATAGCAAACACATACACAACACACACATATACAATAACACCCAAATCATCACGACGTCCAACGCGCCCAAGCAACAATGTCAGAAATCACAGAGATGAACCCTATATACGCGCCGTTCTTCGGCCTGGCCGGAGTGTAGCACCCCCTACCTAGACACGAGAGGAAGAAGGGGAGCTAACACAAAGTGCGGATAGAGCATCGGCAATGATATTCTCGAGTATGGGAGCCGCATACGGTACCGCTAAGGTTCTCATCCTTCCCTCCCTCCTTCCGGAAACCAGCAAAAGCAAGCGAGCTCAATGATGCTAATGATAATATAATGTGACAAGGCCGGTATCGCGATCTCCGGCATCGGAACATTCAAACCAGAACTTATCATGAAGTCCCTAATCAGTATATACCCACCCACACCCACCCACCCACTCTCCTTTTTCTAACAATTTTTTTTTAGGCGTAATCATGTCCGGTATAATAGCGGTCTACGGTCTCGTAATCGCCGTCCTGATAGCTGGTGACCTGGGTGCTAAAGAGAAATCGTACTCACTGTTCTCGGGAATTGTACACATGGCTGCTGGATTGAGTGTTGGGCTCACCGGGCTGGCGGCCGGATACGCTATTGGCCTTGTTGGGAATGCTGGCTCGAGGGCGTTCTTGCAGCAACAGAAGATTTTTGTCGGTCAGGTGCTTATTCTGATTTTTGCGGAGGTGTTGGGGTTGTATGGTCTTATTGTGGCGTTGATTTTGAATACCAAGATTTCGAGGTGAGGGAGGGGTTGGAGGGGGTTTGTATGATAGGTAGAAAAGAGGATTGGGGAGGAAGGGGGGGGGGGGTTATGGTGTGTTTGAAGGGGAGGAGGTAATGGGAATATACAGCTTGGGTTCTCTTTTTTTCGTTCTCTTGCTATTGGGATTTTACTTTTCTTTTCCCGTTTTTTGCCTGCTGGGATGGACATAAATTTTTGCAAAAGGCCGATTAAAACATTGGGAATATTATATGAACAATTTCCGGTGGGTTTTTGTGAAAACCTCACGCATTCCAATCCATCACTCATACGAACAAGTATAAAAATTCACCAAATATAATTCGCACAACTAAACAACTTTTCTCTTTTCGAATAATAGAGGAAGAAAAGAAAAGAAGGGGAATTATTAAATAACCATAACAGCCACCGGGAATCTTCTAAAAAAGATATAAAAAAAGAAACAAAAAGATACTTTGGGGAAAGTCCCCAAAACTTCCAGGGATAATATAACTTGCGCTGTATGATACATACTGCATTCCAAAAGAACCAAGCAAAGGAAGGACGGAAGGGGGTGCAGAGTGACCGAAATGAGCACGATATACCGTAGTCCGACCTACCACACCTTTCACCAACCCGAGTGAGAACTTATGCACAAGGTAAGTATTATATAATATCAACCGTGGACCATCCATCCATCAGCCATGACGTGACAATGATTATCGTAGCGGGCGTACGAGCGTGGTATCGTGAACTGGGGGGAAATATATATATAATGTAAGAGGGGAAACAAAAGAAAGAGGAAAAGGGAATAGGTGTAGAGTGCGGGTGGGAGTGGGAGGGGAGGGGAGGGGAGGGGAGGGGAGGTTTTTTTGTACAGTTATGGGGGGTGGGGGTGGGAGTGGAAGGGGTGTGATGTGGTGTGGTATGGTATGGTATGGAGTTAAGAGTTGGGAAGAAGAGGAGGGGAAAAAAGTCTGGCTGCCGCCAACTTTTGTTTTCGTGCAAGGCTCGAGTGGGTTGGTTGGGCTGATGGCGGGGTGCCGTAGGTCGGGCACGTACTCGTACAGTACGATACTGTAGTGATGTAGAGGTAAGAAGGAAAAGGTATCATGGTGTGACAGAAAAAAAGATAAACAAGAATCGAATGTAAAAAATAACGATAACGAAAATGCTAAATGAAAAAAAAGAGGAGAGCGACGCCCGCAATAAATGAATAAATAAAAACAAAAGTGCTAAATCAGATCATCCATATACACAGGCTCCTAGAAAAACGAAATGTGTGCTCGAGTAGAAAGTTAGACAACATTCCACTCCGCATAAACGCACCACCGGGCACTCCTGTCCGCCAGCACTAACGCTCTCCAAGACCCACGCTCGCCACACTTGATGATGGTCTCCCAGACCATGCCGTTGTCCGTACCCGTTGAGTCTGGCTTTTTCATCAACCGAAGGATTTTCCCGCTGGGTGTTTGGATTGCTAGCTTTGCTGGTTTTGGAGCATTTCCTGAAGCGCTGGAGGGGGAGTCAGGAGAGCCGTCGCTGGGGTGTTGGCGGACGGCAAAGACAAAGGTGTTGTTCACTGCTAGCTTTGAGCATTGCGGCTGAGAGACATATAAATCGTGGCGCTGGGCGTGCGGGGTTGGATGTCGGACGAGGAAGTCGTAAGGGGGGTTCTCGCCTGTGTGGATTATGGGCAAGGCGAGTGCTAGGGGGTGGGGGTTGTCTTTTATTGAGTGCTGTTGAGGTATTAGTTAGTTTGCGATCCTCAAGAGAGAAAATGGGGGGGGGGGACTTACTATCAGCCCACGTTTCCCAGCATATATTTTCAACACGCCCTGTCCTTCGTCGCCGGGTAGTACTGCCTTCACTCTGTACGTTTTGATCCTATTCTCCCACGCGACTTGACATAACGCCCGCTTCTTCACTACGTCTCCAGTATCGTAGATATCGCCGTCCTGGTCGGTTGCAAACCCCCTCACTTCGACCTCTGCAAAGCACTCTATATCGACAGGAACACTGAACTCGACTTGCGCAACCTCTAAATCTTCGATTCTGGTGAGGCTGGTGTCAAAGTTGATCATCTGGAGGCCGTGTTTGAAGAACGGCGGACACGCGCATGGGAGCGCTAACAAGTATGGCATGGGAAGAGCAGGGACGAGGTGCTGCTGTTCCATCATTATGGGGATATGTGTCCAGCAGAATTGGCTCGGCTTGGTCAGAAACCAGAAGAAGTCTGCTTGTCCAAGCGGTGAGGATGAGTACATCACTCGTCTTGGATGAGTCGGCGAGGCGAGAGAGCAATCCATGAATCGCCATTCCCCATCTACTATTACTGCGTTCCACCAATGATTGGGTCGCGGGCACATATCCACGTCCAGGACCTCTCCGGGAGCCTTTAGATATCCTCTGATTGTCTCGCACGGAATTCCTACTGCGTTGCACATTCCGAGAACCACTGCAGCAACCTCCTCCGGGCTTCCTCGTTTTTGCGCTATTACTGTTCTTGTATCCAACTCACCACCTATCTCCCCGTTAAGGGGCCCACTAGGATGCTCCCAAGCTATTTTCTCCGAAACCCAAGTGAATATCGCACGTAATCGTTGAACATCGCTCCGGTATGGACGACAGACGTGATGATTTGCTAGACTCTCAGGTGTTGTGAAGGGTGGTGGGTTGCCAATGAACCTGGCAGACTTGTCTACTAAGCTCAAGTTGGCAGCGTCAAAGTCAGCTGGTCGCTGCACTATCCCACCGTCTGCTGCTTCGTCGCCATCCACATCGTCGTCCAGAGCATCCACTGGCCGAAGTACTACTTGATCCATTAATTGTTGCCTTTCCTGTCGCTCTATCCGTTCGTTTCTGGAGAATGTGTTTGAGCGATTGACATCCCTTCTGACCTGTACCCAATCCTGACTCTGTTGCTGCGCAACGGCCTTGCCGCCAGCAATTGAACTTATCCCATCAGGTATTGTTTTAGGAATTGAAAATGGAGTTGGGGAGTTTGCAACGCTTCTCGCGGATGCTGTGCTAGTTTTGGCACTGTTTAGTATTTTCTTAAGGAATCCTGTCTTCTTCGGTTTGGGGGCTGTGAGTCCTCCAAACACGCCAGCACCGCCGGATGGAACTGCTTCGGAGGCAGCCCAGGTTTGACCCCTTCGTAACACATTAGGCGCCCCGCCATTTGCTGGCCGTATCCCCGGGCTTGGAGAAGGGGTTTCCGTTCTTCCAAAGTTGCTGAGACTGAATCGTTGCCCATGCCCTTCGATCACACTCATTGCCTTCAACTTTCGCCTTGCCAAGCTTCCCGCACTGGTCGCTGAAAATCCACCAGCACTGATACCGCTCATTATGCTTACGCTGGTTGCAGCTGTCGAAGTAGTTGTATTTGTACTTGATGATTGGTTGGATGTGGTTGTCGATTTGATTGTCGTGTTTCTCGAAAGTGGTCTTGGGCGGACTAGTTTGCTTGGGCTCGGGCTTTTGCTACCTACATCATACATAGATTTTCTATTCTGGATTGAAGCATCACCGGTCCGTGGTCGAGTCGTTTCACTGTAGGAAGGGTTTTTGGGCGGAGGAGCTGGTGGCACATCGTCATCGTCTGTGCCATATCGATCTGAAGACTGGAATCTTCGTGTCCGGTCCTCCACTCGTGAGGCAGGTCGACGGGGCTTATCCGGATATGCCATTCCCTCATTCTCGCCATCCTCATCAAGATAGCTATTCCGGTCTCCTATGCCCAACGATGTTTCGGGTCTTATGTAGCTTCTTCTTTTAGGGGAGGGATGGAATTGATCGGCAAAGGCTTCAGGAGACCAAGGATCGTGGTGGGGGGTCCGTGGTCGTTCATCGTGACTTGCCATATGCTCCAAACTCTCCATAACATCCTCCATCGCATTGCGTAGTGGGCTTGGGGTATTCCCCAGAAGACCAGGTGAATGGGCTCGATCGACGGCAGGCGTCCGACGTCCATCCTGAGGCGGTGAAGGAGAGCTGGCGCGCTGGTATCGGTGAGGGGGGGGCGCTGGCGGAGGGATATCATCTTGTACGTGGCTGTGTCCGATGTATGGGTTGGGGGAGGCGGCGCGTTGGTAGTTTGCGGGAGGCGCTCGAGAGTTGTAACTCCCAGGGGCTGGAGAGACCGCTCTGTATGGATTGGGGGAGGCGGCCCTTTGATACGGATTCGGTGATGGAGCTCTCGAATGTCGCTGATATGGATCAGGGGAAACAGCCCTATAGGGATTAGGGGACGCTGCTCTCGGGTAAGGGTTAGGTGATACTGCTCGAGAGTAACTTTGCTGATGTTGATACGGATTCGGGGAAGGCGATCGGCCGCGATCTAGGTACTGATGTATGGGAGGCTGTGGTGAGGCCGCTCGAGAATACATACTAGGAGCAGGAGATACCGCGCGAGAGATGCTTCCACCGTGAGGTGTCGGGCTAGAAGCACCATTCCTTGAAACTGGCCGTGACGGCGGAATAGGGTCGTCAAGGACTTCGACAAAGTTCGAAGGAAACAACCCAACCTGTTTATTGCGCCTTAAACGCCCCATCCACCATTGCCCATCACCGGCATTGAGGCATTCGATCAGATCTCCTTCCACGAAACCTAGATCCCGTTTGGTCTATTAAACGTCAGCGTTGAAAAGGGCTTAAAGCGCTATAGCTAAATCGAATACCTCTCCACCCCAAGAGTAAATGGCTTTGCAAAGACAGGGGAACCTATTTGGCAAAGGTGGACCTTCGCCGGGCATGGCTATGTAGTTGTCTATGCAATAGTCGCAAAAGGCGCGGGCGAATTGATGTTAGGGTTGAAAGTTTCAAAGGGACGGCAAAGCTAGCGGTAGCGGCGGCGGCGAATTGCAGACGGGAGAGGACGAAAGGAAGAAGTAGTAATTGGGGGAAAGAATTAAAGATCGTGAAGATTATAATTATTGAATATTTGTTTGTGGGGGAGGGAGACAAATAACAAACTAGGGGTCAAGAGGGAAGGGCCGCCAGTAGTGGGTTGGGAGGGGGGAGGTTCCGTTTCGTGGGTGGGAGCGACAAGGGATGGTTAGGGAGCTCTTTTGGAGGAGGTAAACAAAGATTGCATAACCGGAGAGGGACTTGGTTGCCATGGTAGCGGTTGTCAATAATTTTTGCTTACTGCATCAACCCATGAGTTGACGGCTGCGGCTGCTTGTCTTGGCCTTCACCCCTTCCATCGGCCAAAGGTCTTTCCTCCAGCAGCCTGCTTCCTGTGTTTCGCCCGATAAGATGAGATGTGATCCAACATGGAGGTTTCACCAGACTTTTACCGTCCTTCCCGCTCCAGTCCCCTCACTTAAGCACACACTCGGGCACCATACAGCTCGTATACAGTAAATCTCGGGACTATCTGCATTGGTGGTACTGCCAAAGATTTGGCTCTCATCCACTATCCGATGCCGGTATTATAGTCGAGCGGGCTTCCACTTGCGCAGATAAGAGTGTGCCCTTAATCTACCTTGACGTTAGTATCGAGCTCTGTGTCCCTGATGCGGGTGGGTGAAAGATGGATAGATATATAGGTACCCTATTATGATAGGCTCACCGCCAGGAAACCCGAAGTAGTCATATACCGTATTCCCCTCCATATGTAGATTTCCTCACCAGTTCCCCTCATCTACCTCTCTCTCTCCGGCGCACGAGTACTCCATCCTTTGCCCGTATTGCTCGAACCTTTCAAAAACTCTCTCGTCCGATAAAATGGCTTCTTCCAAAGTTGATGGGAACATTGCCTTCTTTTATGGTTCTTGCTCCCTGCTAACCTAATTTCTTAAATTTCTTCCCACCTAACTTCCTCCCCACTATTTTGCAGGCACCCTCATGGCTACCCCAGTTCTTTACAGGGTCATTTATGGCACATTGACTCCTGAATCCTGGCAAAATGGTTCCCTTCGTATCCGCCCGGCCCTCTTGCCCTCCTACTGTCGTTACCATGTGAGAAATGTCGACTATCCTGGTATCGTTCCAGAAGCTGGAAAGTCGGTTCGCGGAACGTGTGTTGAAGGTCTCACACGAATGGATATCGGGCGCCTCGATACCTTTGAGGGAATGGAGTATACTAGAAAGATAGTTAAGGTGAAAATTCTGGACAAGAACGGTAAGGAAACGGGCGAAGAGAAAGAGGCAGCAACCTACGAGTGGACAGCTGGGAGAGGCAACTTGGAGGATCAAGAATGGGACTTTCAGCACTTTGTCAAGGAAAAGCTCCGGGCGTGGGCCGGCGGCCGAAAGCAGTTTGAGGGTGAGATCTATTCTGTCGGAAACATCATAATTATTATGTCTTTTTTTTTCACTAATTTTTTGGCTGTTTAAGAGACCGATGGGCTTGGTGGAGATGTGTTTCAAGATGATGGTGCTAGGGGCAATAGTGCTGCTGCGAGCACCGATGCGGCATAAATTTCATGATCCAGGACACCCTAGATTCCAAGATTTCTGGAGGAGCTGGGTCATTATTTAATAGACGAAAATGATCCTCGCAGGAATTAGTATTTAGTAAATTCAAGTGTCGTGGGGCACTAGTAGAAATACATTAGAATCTGATGATATTCTGACCTTCCTCGCTTTATTCGGGTCGTTTGTACAGTATAAAACCCAGGACATGTTTGCGATACTTGCGGACCACTCGAGCTCTAAGTTATTGCCCATGGGACAAAATAATGATATTGTGGATTTCCCCATTGATCTTGTCTTCCAAGTTATCATAGGGAGAGGCAGCCAGAGTGTGAAGAGCCCAGGCAGCTCCAATTCAGGGAACTCTGTTGCCACACATTCTCCGGACCGCGGCCGAGGGGGCTGCACTACAGTATGCAAAGCATTGCCCCAGATTAGAACGATCAACCAGTCAGCAGAACTGTAAGATACCGTAGTTGATTTCCGGTAAAGAGATGAGTGTCTGCCAATCAGCGCTCTACATATTTCTCCGGGCGATGGAAATGGGGCACTGGCGTGGGTTGTTCATCTTGATCGTAGAACTTAGGGGGATACCGGTATGTGTAGAAATGGCAATAAGCTACAGTATGATAGGGTAAATAGGAAACGATTCCTTGGTTGCATGGCTCAGTTTATCGAAACTCTCTATTGATACTTACAGTAGGGGTTTTCAAAGTTAAAAAAGTAAATTGTGGTAAAATGGTAAGTCCTTGGACATGCATTAGTGCGCATTAGTGTACTTATTTCTCACAGCCAATTGTATAATTATCGCATAAATGCATATTT
>Ga0307507_10005577_pt1 | contig 20535 bp, 17 predicted proteins | sample 7_EM_MG_FD_207223 | JGI IMG/M metagenome (GOLD analysis project Ga0307507, IMG submission 207223) | Populus trichocarpa ectomycorrhiza microbial communities from riparian zone in the Pacific Northwest, United States - 7_EM | ecosystem: Host-associated > Plants > Roots > Unclassified | place...
ATCTACAAAAACATGGCAACTGGCAACTGAACTGACCCCAAATGTGGGCAACTGCAACTGGAAAAAGACTGGACTGTGGTTCAGTCTAGTTCAGTCCTATGTATATTTCCAGTCCTGTAGACTGGACCTGCAAACACTAAGCCTGAGGTGGCGTTGGAGATTGGAAAGAATGAAGCTGCTGGTCTGGAAGTATACTTGGTTGCAGAGAAGTTGAATGGTCAACTGGAATGAGATGTACATCTGCTACAGGAGGGTGGGGTGAAGGAAAGTTCATTGTAGACATATGATCTTCCTGAGATCGATGTGGACCAGGAAGGTACATTTCAGGCATAACAGGTGCAGCAGAAGTTTGGACGTCAAATCCTGGGTTTCCAACAAATCAGCCATGATTAATATCAGAAGTCATAGAATGTGCTCTATCATCCCTCCCTGTCTGATCAATGATGATATTTTGGTTATTGTTCGATGGTGAGCAATGGCAGCAGGTTCTTGGGACCCGACTGGGTGGTTGAGCAATAGTTTGAGGTAGCAGCAATGGAGAAAGGGACTGCATGTCTGGCTCCATGAGGATGAACAGTGTGGCAGGAGTACAGAAAGCATGAGGGAAAATACCTCAAAGTAAGTGAGCCACGAGGTAATAAGGGCATGAGAGAGTGACAGTTCAAGCCCACACCAAGTTATCAACCCCATTACTGTGATGTCTATACATGCGGTAAAACTGGCGTGAATCATATAAAAACTGAGCTAAGTTTTCATTGCATGCTACATTGAATATGGATGCAGGTGTCAAAGTCACTCCAGAAATTCAGTGAATTGGATTACCAGCCACCAGAAGACATCAACAAGGTAACCTTGATGGTGTATGTCTCTTGACATTATCTTCCTTAGCTTATGCGGACTGCAATGATTCTGTTGATTGTGCCAGTGGTTGAAGAATAAAAGGTCACATGACTGGATGTGAATACATCAATATTATCACATGCCTTCAACAAAAATTTGAACTTTTACTATTAGAAGGGAAGCATGATATCCCAACAGGTAAAGAAAACAAAAAGAAATAAGTCATTGAGAAAAGATCAAGGTTCCACCAAAATTTATGATGATTGAATGAATTTTATAACCCAGTGTTGTGGCACTGCATCAGTAATTGGGAAAAATAGTTTCCACAGGTTTCTGAACCCTAGCAACCTCTGAAACCCATTAAAAACCCTTAAAAACCTCGAAACATTGGAACTCAGAAACCTATGTATCCTTTGTTGGAAACTTGCTCTGCAAATAGCGTAAAATGTACATGTTGACTAGTCTCTGAACAGTGAGACCTTTAGACTATTCCTTTCCAGGTTTCCAGAAACCCTGGCAACTTCCAAAACTGGTAAAAACCCAGAATCTATTTTGCCATGTTACTGATGTGTTTTGAGATTGGGAAGTTTGTGAAGAGTGGGGGAATATTGGGCATCTACAATACAAGTCAAACAGTGACATTCCCTATGCTGGTGTGATTTCTGAGCAAAGAGAGATTAGGGGTGTTCACAGTTCTCATTTTTTATCTCATTTTTGATTTCATTTTTCAGAAAAATGGAGCCAGAAATGAGGTGAAAAACAACTAAAAAACATCCATTTTTCAAAAATGGACATCATGTCTGTTTTTGACACATTTCCATTTTTCATCCATTTTTTGTCTTCAGTTTTTCAAGTTACTGAAGAGTGTTTCACCATTGTCTGTTCTTTTTGTTGTTGCCCCATATGGCAATCATCTCATTTTGTTCACCATCCACATGATAGAACAAGCAAAAAAATTAAGATAAAAAACTTTTAATGGACTGAAGATCAATCAATAAAGACTCAAGGAAGATTTGAGGCTGACAGAAGGCATTGGGGAAATGATAACATAGAGCAGGGCCTGCTGTGAGATGTGGAGTTCAAGGCTGCCAGGGTGCCAAAAAATGTACTGTTCCATTTTTCACTCATTTTTTCACTCATTTTTCAAAATTTCAAGGGGGGCAGGTTCACAGTTCTCATTTTTCAGTTCATTTTTTACTTCATTTTTGATGGTCTATGTCTACAAAAATGAAAAAAAAAAGGATCAAAAATCAAGGGTGTCTTGGGATTAGAATGCTGGACTGGGGGTCCAGGGGGGGTGGTTCCTGAGGGCTTAAAAAAATTTACTAAAGTTAGATTAAAATTCTATTTTTGATGCCCCATATAGCAACAGGCAGATGTATGGGCTCATCAAGACAGACATTCGGCTTCATTTGAAGACCTTAGCACACTGTACTAGGCAAAAGAATGTAATCTATTCATCATTCTGTGTCACCATCCAACATTATAGCTCAGTATCTCAATGGCAAAGACAAGGTATGAAGGTCTAACTAATGATAAAAATTGAGGCTCACAGACCAGATGCTCAGAGGATGACACCATGACTGCTGATGAAGAAGATGACAGAAAACTGCCTGCCACTGCAGGTGCTGGGCAGAGCATGTCAGAAATGTGCCCAACCAACATCCTATCGGTTAGTGCTCAGGACAATCATGGCAGTATGTGTTTTTTTCACTTGGTGAGGACTTAATTTATCTCCTGATTTCAGATCTGCAAGAAGCAACTGAACTGGTTACAATAAATCAAACACATTTTACTGTGAATACCATTCCATCTTGTCGAGAACTGTTTGTCTGCATCTGTGGATCTTGAGTTGAGGATCAGGAATGGGTTGTTGGTTCAAACACTGCCTTACGATGTGGATATGAAGGCTGTGAAATGTCATGGGCAACTAACTAGTTCTGTTAACTTCTGCACTTTCCAAAGTACTAATATTCATGTTTGCTCAAACAGTTTCACTTGGCATGCTTCAACTTCATGTGTGCTCCGAAAAATTGGCATTGTGAGAGTGATGCACTCTCAAAAAAGCGGCGTGATTAGGATTTGTCTTCATTGCCTTGCATATATTAATAAAATCTAATATGTTTTTTCTTGAAATTACCATTTTTGGTCTGACATATCTCTTTTAGGAAGGTGGGAGGGGAGGGGGGGCACCTGTGAATGCTTAAAAAAATTTACCGACCCCGTGTAATTTTTAAGATCCTTGGACCCCCTTGTCAAAAATGGATCAAAAATGAGAACTGTGAGCACCCCTATTTCTGCTGTCCATTTTTTCACCATTGTAAGATTAAATTTCACCATCATCTTACCATGATCTTGTCTGCCAACATTGAATATTTTGAGGGGATTGGTAAATAGAACTTTTGAAAAATCTTATTGAATATGTGTAGTAACACCATGCACACATACTCAGAAACCATTAGATCTCAAGCTTTCCCAGTCAATTTCTTCCACTATAAACAAATTTTTGTGATCCACATTGCCTCTTGAGATGTCTAGACAATAACTTTACTTCACAGCTTCACAGCCTCTATGAGCTACCTTCCTCCAAGATAAGTGAATGGGTCAACCCTGCAATCAGATCTTTCCCCCCCTGCATTTGAAACAGTGTAAACTAACATGTCATGAACAATGGGAGTGGGCATTGAGTAGGCATGCATTGAAAGTGATCATGCTATGCAAATCAAAAAGAACCTAAGATTACATTTGATTTTGATCTTTTGTTCCATAATTTTAGAGATGCAAAGCTGATACAAACTCTTTTTCTTTACAATATGGACAGACAGTTAGACAATCACAGACACTTACATATTCCTAAGACTTATACTTACATAGACTAAGTCATATGACTCTTTCATTGTCATACAACTCCCTTAGACTTACTTAGACATGGTATGACTCTTATGACTCTACACAAGTCATATAGACTTGTACTTCCAACTCGTCTCATGACTCATAGTTACTCAGGCCCTTAGTATATAAGGAGGGTGTTTTCATTTGTATTTGATAGCTTGAACCTAGGCAATACAAGCTTAGTTCACCCTCACGTCTCAGTCGGAACCCCTGTAAGCAAGGTCGCCCTCGTACTCTAAGGTCTTTAAGGACTTAGAGCATCAGTTTATCATTTAGTCATCATGAGTTAACAAGTCCTCGCTTAGTATCCAGGATCGCTCTCCAGGGAGGATCACTGAGCAATACAGTGAACAGTAACAGTCATCAGTCATCGAGTCATAGTGAACTTAAGCTTAACAAAGCCTGCTACATGTAAAACTGTAACAAAAGGTTCAAGCTTACCCAGTATAGAGGGGCACATCAATGCACTCTACCAGTTTTAGAAACCACACATCATGCTGAAGCATTTGAGAGATCTCATTGCCCTTACCAAAAGTTATAACACAAGAATCAAGGAAGTCATCGAGCTATTAGAAGCATTCAACACCAGGATAAAGGATATCCTCAAATTAGTCAAAACACAGGAACACATTCAGTAAATGTATCACAGTGGATATGCTAGGTGAAATCATATGCCTCATTTGGAGATTTACCAACGAAGAGTTATTAGAAGCCCTAGAGAAACACTGACAAACCCAGTTAAAGTGAAAGATAGAAGAAGACACAGCATTGTCTTCTACCAGTAGAAAGGAACCACAGCTGACCAAAGAAGGTTAGGCTATTGAACATATAGAGCACCAGAGGGCTCCGAGTCAGAACATGAACAATTTGAGAGCGCAGACAAGGAGAGCCCTCCTGCCGCACAGACACCAGTAACAGGAACATCAACACCCGTATAAACTCCTATATCCCAAATATCAGGGTTAGGACCAGCATATCTGTGTAGCAGAAGAGGAACACCACCTCATACACTGAGAGGATCACCATCAATCACCAGAACCCATAGTACTAGCACACAGCTGCTCATCACACCAGCACCCATATTAGAACCTATAGACTTATCCAGTCTAGGTATCCTGCCAACCGACAAATTAACCAGAATAGTAGAAAGATTCAATGCCTTTGCATCAGACACATTTAACCCCGAGACACCAGTAGAACCTGAGAACCCAGAAATGCCTAGCACAGACAACGCAGCACAACAGACAACCGGCAATGGACTGCAGCAGCAGCAGCCACCCCAACAGCAGGAAGAATTTAATCCATACCCCACAGTGGATGGAAAAGAGAGAAGCTGACAACTGAAAGATTTTAATGGAGATGAATCCAAGTATAAATTATGGATTCAAATGGTAGAAAACTACCTATTAGCCAACACACAGCGATTCCTGACAGACCAACTAGCAATATTGTTTGCTATCATATATATGACCGAAGGAAGGGCAGCCGATTGGGCAAGCCACTACATTGACATGCATCAGACTGATGGAAAGTTTTTGCCCACCAATACATGGGTCAGTTTTAAGAAACTCCTAGAGAAGACCTTTGATATCAGAAAGATGAAGGAAAAGGCACAGACAGACTTCTCAGTCTTAAAACAACAAGCTGGATTCATCTTAGAAGGAATAGAGAATCCCATGCTCACAGTAGACTTTTTGAAAGGTCTTCACCTGATGTTGAGGGTGAAGATTACACAGCAGAAGAACCCACCAACCAAGTTAGAAGAGATTATTGATGACACCAGGGCATTTGATCAGTCATACTACCAGAGTATACAATGGAAAGATAAGATTACAGGATGGATGCCCAGACCAGCTCCCTGTATCACATTTGCACCATGCACTACATTTACCCCACGAACCAGAGATCCAAATGCCATGGATGTTGACAGAATAGAAATTGACAGACTGTCTATCGAAGAATGAGACAGATACATGAGAGAACGACTATGTTTCCGATGCAGAAAACCAGGACATATGTCATGAGACCACACGCCGAGTCAGACTACTTCCAGCAAGGGAAGTACTTCCAGTTATAGTAAACCCACCACCCCATATAAGGCTATCATGCTGCCCCCAAGTAAAGCAGGAGAAGCTGCATGAAAAGTTCATGCCATCATGGCAGAACTCAACAATGAAGACTTAGAAGAAGCAAAGACTGCTTTTATAAAGAGTTTAGAAAAAGAATCAGTTGAAGAAGAACAGGAGGATTTTTAGTGCAAAGGCTAGCAACAGTGGCTAGACCTGCGAAAGGATTTTCCATCAAAGCCCTTAAAATTCAGAGTGTACCAGACAAAAACTCAAGATCAATAATTGTCAACACTATAATTTTAGATGGAAACAAAATTGTCAAAACCAAAGCCCTGATAGATTGTGGCACCCAAGGAGCATTTATAGATGAATGATTTGCAAAGGAACACCGACTCCCACTCTTAAGACTAAAGAAGGAGATACTGGTCTCAAACATTGATGAGACCCCAAATAGGAATGGACCTATCAGATACCTCACCTGACTCCCAATAGAGATCAATGGAAACGTCATTTCCACTGAATTTTTTATCAGCCACTTAGGAAAGGAGAATGTAATCCTCAGATTACCATGGTTGGGAATAGTAAACCCTATAGTTGATTGGGCAAAGAAGACCCTTAAAATTGACCCCAAATGAATTAAGAAACCAACCAAATTGCTAGCCACAAACCAAGCCATACAAGCTCTTAAGGTGGACTTAGAATGAAAAAAGATGAGATCAAAAGAAGCTTTCACAGAGGAACTGCAGAACCTTCATGTCAGAAAGAAGCCAACAGTTATGATAGAAGAAGTACCCGATGAAGATGCAACCCCAAAGTTTAAAAGGTTGCCCAATACAGAGAAATCTATTCTCATTGCAGTAAACGAACTGCCAGATGATTATGAAGACATGCCGGCATTAGTACCAGACCCTGACGAAGAAGAAGACGAGGAAGATGAATTAACAGAAGGAGATTTGCTTGTCAACCATATCAGTGGAGATACAGTGAAAGCTATACCAGAACAGGAAGAAGAAAGGAACCCATTGAATCAACCGATTCAGGTTGAAAGCGATGAGATCACAATTAGAGCTAAGATGTCTATATCACAGAGTCTAGCACATGAAGCTGAAACAAATGAGAAGAAACCTTTTGAGGAGCTAGTCCCAGAAGAATATAGAGAATACTGATCAGTTTTCAAGAAAATTGCATCTGAATGATTCCCAGAAAGCCATCCATGGGATCACAGAATTGATCTCAAACCAGATTTTATACCAAAGAAAGCAAAAACGTACCCACTCAGTATAGAAGAAGAGAAAGAAATGAAACAAGTTTATAGATGACAACCTTAGGAAGGGATTCATATGAGAATCTGCTTCACCACAAGCATCACCATTTTTCTTTGTGGCAAAGAAAGACAGTAAAGTGCTTAGACCATGTCAGGACTATAGGTACCTGAATGAGTCAACCATCAAGAATGCATATCCCCTACTGTCTATCAACAATCTCCTCCAGAAACTACATGGAGCAAAGATATTCACAAAAATAGATATCTGATGGGGATATAATAACATCCAAATCAAAGAAGGCGACGAATGGAAAGGTGCCTTCATCACCAAAAGAGGATTATACAAACCAACAGTAATGTTTTTTGGAATGTGCAATTCACCTGCCACATTCCAATCCATGATGAACGACTACTTTGCCAATATGATAGCTCAGGGATGGGTCCTGATCTATATAGATGACATTCTCATATTCTCCGAGAATCCTGAAGACCACCACAAATGAACACTACAGGTGTTAAAACAACTTAGAGAGAAGGATTTATTCCTTAAACCAGAGAAGTGCGCATTCAATGCAACCAAAGTAGAGTACTTAGGTTTCATCGTGAAACCTAATGAGATATCAATGGACCCGACAAAGTTAGCAGGAATAGGAGAATGGGCTCCACCAAAGACAGTTAAAGGTGTCAGATCCTTCTTAGGATTCTGCAATTTCTACCGAAGATTCATTGGCAACTACATGGAGATTGCCAAACCATTAAACGAACTCACAAAGAAGATGAAAATTTTTGAATGGTTTCAGGGTTGTCATACAGCCTTCGAAATTTTAAAGAAGCGATTCCTAGAGAAACCAGTCCTAGTCATACCAGATCCATCAAAACAGTTCTTCGTGGAATCTGATGCATCTAAATGGGCCACAGGCACCATCCTCAGACAACACAATAATAGTGGAGAACTTAAGCCATGCGGTTATATCTCCCACAGCCTCACTCAGACAGAAAGGAACTACAATATACAATAGAGAAATGCTTGCGATCTACCAAGCATTACGAACATGGAGACACTTCTTAGAAGGAAGTAAACACGAAGTCATAATAATGTCAGATCACAAGAATCTGACTTATTTCCGAAAGCTGCAGGACCTCAGCTGCCAACAGGCACAATGGGCCTTGTATCTGACATGGTTCAATATGAAGTTAATGCATATGCCTGGATCAAAAATGATTCAGTCAGATGCCCTATCGAGACATCCAGATCACATACCAGAGAAAGATGCTGACAATGAAAATATTGTCTTATTGCCAGACAAATTCTTCATCAAGTTAATTAACACAGAGCTCGCCAAATTAATAACATCGGCAGCTACCTCAGACAAATTTGTAAAAGATATGGACAAGGTCCTATCTATGAAAGGAGTTCCACCAATCAAATCAAACTTATCGGATTGGAAAATAGAAGATGGAATGTTGTTTTATCAGGATCAGTGCTATATCCCTGATAATCCCAAAGTACGAAAGATGATCGTTCAACAGATTCATGATTCCCCAATGACAGGACATCCAGGATGAGATTCTACCCTAGAAATGGTTCAGAGACACTATTGGTGGCCATGGTTATGCCACTTCGTATATGAATATGTTGCAGGTTGCACCACCTGTCAACAAAATAAAGTTAACACACACCTGATGCAACCGCCAGTACAGCTGATTAAATCTATGGCTACGAAACCATTCCAGATGATAACACAAGATTTTATCTCTGGATTACCTAAGACAGAATGAGGCCATGACTGCATAATGGTCATGGTAGACCATGGCATTATGAAGGGGGTAATTTTTATCCCTTGCAGTAAAGAATTAACTGCACTCGAAGCCACTGAACTCCATTTAGACCATATGGTCAAGCGATTTGGATTACCCAAGATTATTATCTCTGACAGAGACCCTCTCTTCATTTCAAAGACTTATATTATAGAAGTCTTATGAAACTTTGCGAAATCAGGCAACAAGTCAGCACTGCATACCATCCCCAGACAGACAGAGAAACAGAATGAGTCAATAGAGAACTTGAGACATATCTCTGAATCTTCTGCAGATGCTTTCCAGAAGATTGGGATAAACATCTCCCTATGGCCAAATTCGCATACAATGGACGACCCCATTTGGTCATGAAACAAACCCCATTTTACCTCATGTACAGAAATGAACCCACTGGGTTTCCAATGGCATTCCCAAAGATGAATGTCCCTGCAGTAGAAGAACAAATCTCTAAGCTTCTTAGAGCAAGAGACGATGCTCGAGCCGCTCATGAACTGGCATGACAAGTTCAAATTAAATGATCCAAGAACTCTCCCCCCTTCAGTAAAGGAGACTTAGTATGGTTAGATGCACGCAACCTTAATAGAGGATATCAGTTCCAGAAGATGGCATCCTTATGAGAAGGACCCTTCAAAATTATAGAAGTGATAGGACCAGTGACATACAAACTCCAACTTCCAATTCAATGGAAGATACACAATGTCATTCATAGCAGCCGCCTCACCCCGTATCATGAAACTGATGTTCACAGAAGAAAATTTCCTGAACCTCCACCTAATCTTATCAATGGAGAAGAAGAATATGAAGTAGATTCAATCAAAGATCACAGGAAATGAGGCAGAGACTATCAGTATTTGGTAGTATGGAAGGGATACTCTGACAAAACATGGGAATCAGAAGGCAATTTGAAGAATGCTTCCGAAATTCTTCAAAGGTATAAAAAGAGGAAGAACTTGCAGTAATTCTTCAGACAATTGTCTAACACTTGCAACCAAGCTGACCAGCTTCTTCAAACCAACCTCCTCATTTTACCATGTCTACCTTCAACTCTGTTTCTTTCACCACTGCCACCATCTACCTCTGCAACCTCCTTAGGGAGGAAGAACACATTGTCACCCTTATTGACCTTTGCCAGAATGACCTGACCCTCATCCTCGACCTCCAGCTCATCCTGGAGTCCATAGCCAACGAGAAGAGACTTGAAGAAATCATCAGGTACACCAAACCCGTCTTCTCCATGTATAATATCACCATCACTGCCATCGCCACTGCCATCCACCATGGCATCATTGATGCCATTAGGAACTTGGGGAAGCTTCCCCTCATTCCTGATACAACCCCTACCCACTTTGCAGGACGAGGCATTGTAGATTACTTTAAATACTATGACCTCACTATTCATATGTATGGAAGGGCCCATGCCTACCACATCGAGCAAAAAACCCAGCCATGCCAGCACACCGCCAATCCGTCTGCTGCTGTTCAAAGTGCAAGGGACCCAGACATATTTGCCACGACTGCAGGGTGTACCAATGTGCGGGATGCTGTAAATGGGGGCCAGGGCACATGGCCCCTAACTGCCTGTCGCCCACCAAGAAGCACAGGAGACATGGGAGAGGAGTGAGGAATGGGCAAGGGTGGCAGAGGACTGGGGAATGGACAGGAAGACGCATCAAGAGAGATGGGCAGATGCCCTCAAGATGTGGGGAGGGGTACCCAATATCCCGAACAAAGCATGGGGGACCCTGACCCCTTCTACACCCCCACCATCCCCCCTCACCAACTGCCCCAACCTTATCAGTGAGTTCTGCAGTTCATTGTCTGACTCCTCCCTTCTTTTTATTATGGACTAGATTGATGTCGGTAACATCAAATATTAAGTGGGGGGTAATGATACAAACTCTTTTTCTTTACAATATGGACAGACAGTTAGACAATCACAGACACTTACATATTCCTAAGACATAGTCTAGACCATACTGGACAGACTCTAGATACACATCCCACACCTCATTCCTATTTCCTTGACTCATTATTTAGATATATTTCTCCTGACTCATACTTACATAGACTAAGTTGTATGACTCTTTCATCATCATACAACTCCCTTAGACTTACTTAGACATGGTATGACTCTTATGACTCTACACAAGTCATATAGACTTGTACTTCTGACCCATCTCATGACTTGTAGTTACTCAGGCCCTTAGTATATAAGGAGGGTGTTTTCATTTGTATTTGATAGCTTGAACCTAGGCAATACAAGCTTAGTTCACCCTCATGTCTCAGTCGGAACCCCCATAAGCAAGGTCGCCCTTGTACTCTAAGGTCTTTAAGGACTTAGAGCATCAGTTTATCATTTAGTTGTCATGAGTTAACAAGTCCTTGCTTAGTATCCAGGATCGCTCTCCAGGGAGGATCACTGAACCCTGCATTTCGTTAGGTAACACGAATGACAGTCATTCCAGGAAGAACCCGAAGATAGCCAATGAACAGAGCTATACAGTGAACAGTAACAGTCATCAGTCATCGAGTCATAGTGAACTTAAGCTTAACAAAGCCCACTACACATAAAACCGTAAAAAAAGCCCTTTATTGGATTAATCTCTGAGGTGGACAAGGTGTCTGAGCATTGAATCATACAAGTAAAAAGGGTAGTATATAAATTGTGGAAAAAATCATGCAAAGGACTCCTATAACCAACCTATAACCAAGTCTTCTGATGCATTAGTAATTGGGAAAAATAGTTTCCATGGGTTTCTCAACCCTAGCAACCTCCAAAACCCTTAAGAACCTCGAAACATTGGCCAGATACTGATGTTTGTGGGGTAAAAAAGAAAAAAGAAAAAGGGAAGAGGAGGAAGGGAAGGCCCCAACCTCACAAATTCAATATGGCGTGCAACCACACAAGTGAGCAACTGGCAGACTTGTGTAAGAGCACCATTGCAAGCACAGCAGGTACAAGTCCTCTTTTTTGCAACAGAAATAGCATGTGGTATCTTTGTGTATCTGTAGGGTGTTAGGATCTGTCCTATTCCCTTTAACAAGGATAAAGATGAGATTCAGCATAGATACCACTGGTAGATACATCTGGATGGGTTTAATGAGGAGTTGGTTAAAGGCAGTTTAGGCATGGGGAAGGGTAGCCAATGTTGGTTAAGTAGGCAGCATAGGTTCAGCCTTGGGTAGGTGGCATAAGAATGGGAAGGATAACTGGCATTGGATATGTAGATGCAGGGAAGGATAGCTGGCATAGGTTAGGTAGGCAGTGTATGTTTAGTCTTGGGTAGGCGATGGAGGTGCAGGGAAGGATAGTGGGCATAGGTTAGATAGGCAGCATAGGATAGCCCACAAAGGTTCAGCAGTGTAGGCTCAGTGTTGGAGTTAGCTGAGGCTATGCGGGTTAAGTACTAAGTTCAATGTTACCAATAGTTGTAGTTGCTAAAGAACTTAGTGTGAGTCGAGTTTGGCGATGTCATCAAAGTTGGAGCAAGTTAGCAAGAAATGCAAGAGGATAACTGAGACAAGAGAGATGAGAGAATTGAGACAGAAACAACTTTAATATCAAGGATAGAGAATATTGGTACATGCAAGGGGTACTTATAGGATTTGTAAAGAATAGAGTCCATAAAAGGAATTGGAGATGGGTACAAGGTAGAAGAATAGGGAACAAGGTCTGGGGATGGGATACAATGGAGATGGAGATGAGGGGTGGAAGGAGTCAAGGAACAATAAGTGCTTGTACTTTTTGGAGTTATTATGTCAGTGTTGGAGGTTGGAATACAAGGTTGGCATGGGTTTACATGCAGTGTTGGTTTTATGGGGAGGTGATGTCAGGTGATGGTTGGAGGACTTGATGAGTTGAGGAATATTAAGTGCTTGTATTCCTTGGTGTTGTTGAATATATGTAAATATCTACTAAATTTTAGAATAAATTACTACAACTGCTTGTCAGTCAATTGACTCACCAGAAAAAAATTTCCCTATACAAGTCTTAAAGGTTTTACAGTATCAAAAAGTAAATGAATCAATGACTGAGTTTACAAAGAGACTCATTTATTACCTCAGAACTTGAGGATATTTTCAGTAGCACTAATGCTGAACTTTGTGATGGTTTCCCACACTCAGGGTTTTTGTAGTCAATGCTAGTGAACACTACAAGCTTTTACTGACTGTGTGAACTGTCTGATGATGGCATGGATTCTCACTCAAAATGGTCATCACCAGTTAATGGTATGGTTGACCTACAAAGTTGCACCTACAATAAATACCATGTATCCCTTGCAGAACATATCCAATTTTTGTGATATCTATTGTTCTGGAAAGTGGCTTTTAAGCAGATTCCAACTTTTTTATGTACATAGTATTTGCTTCAAAACTCGCAGAGCTATTTACCAATTATTGGTGAAGAATCTGACTAAAACAGTAAATGTTGTTGGAGATTGCCTTAAACATGAAAATATTACATGCTCTTAGACCCATTTTAAGGCCCTAAGTTTTGTGGTTCAAACAAGCCCAGAATCACACAAAACTTACCAATTATTGTTGAAGAATCTGACTAAAGACAGTAAATGTTGTTGGAGGTCACCTTAAACATTGAAATATCATGCGCTCTTAGACCCGTTTTAAGGCCCTAATTTGTGCGGTTCTAACAAGCCCACAATCACACAAAACGGTCCAGAACTCATCAATTAATGGTGAAGAATCGGCATAAAAACAGTAAGTATTCACAGAGGTCACCTTAAACGTCGAAATATCATGCGATCTCGGACCCATTTTAAAGCTCTAATTTGTATGTTTCTAACAAGCCCAGAATCGCACAAAACGGTCCAGAACTCATCAATTAATGGTAAAGAATCCGCATAAAAACAGTAAATGTTGGCAGAGGTCACCATAAACGTCGAAATATCATGCGATTCGGATCCGTTTTAAAGCTCTAATTTGTAGGTTTCTAACAAGCCCAGAATCGCACAAAACGGTCCAGAACTCATCAATTAATGGTAAAGAATCTGCATAAAAACAGTAAATGTTGGTGGAGGTTGCCAAAAACGTCGAAATATTATGCGCTCTCAGACCGGTTTTAAAGCTCTAACCTGTGCGTTTTTAACAAGCCCAGAATCGCACAAAACGGTCCAGAATCCATCAATTAATGGTGAATAATCCGAATAAAAATAGTAAATGTTGGCGGAGGTCACCAAAAACATCGAAATATTATGCGCTCTCAGACCCATTTTAAAGCTCCCAATGATGCTTAGGCTTGGTGGTGTTACAGAGGCGAAGTGGGAGGGTGGGTGATGCGAAATAAAATATATCAACACTATATTAAACGGAGTGAGCTTCTTAAGATGAGAGCCCAGATGAAATAAAATAGATTCATACCTAGCTGAGGGAGTGAGTGTTGAGACAAGAGCCCTATGGAAAGGGGGAGTCTCATCACCCCTCAGCTGGTGGGAATGAATCTAAATATAACACGATGATCCAAGCATGGATCATTTGGCGTCTCCAAGAGTGGATTAGTAGCAGTTCCAAGCATGGGTTGCTGATTGCCTGCGGGCGTGTGAGCAGCAGCTCTGAGCCTAGCGTCAGTGGACACGTAGACTGTGTATGTGTGCGTGTAACTCAATCCTTGGTCAGCAATCATTGGACTTGAGTAAACATCGTTTAAACTCGACCAATGATGCTTAGGCTTGGTGGTGTTACAGAGGTGAAGTGGGACAAAGGTAGCCAGCAAAAGTCAGAAGTCAGGTGCTTGCACCACCTGACTCTGACATATTTCCACTTGAGGTATGGCTATAGTCCTATTAAAGAGAGAAAAAATGGGGGGAAGGAGATGAGTTTGCATCGTAAACGATGTGAGGAGTGAGGGGAAAGGTGTAGGTAAGTGTTCTGCACCAAAGAAAAATAATAAAAATACATGCGAGTCCGTATTGTGTATGAGGGGTCGCGGTGGAGCTTGTGGTTTTAAAGTGGTGATACTGGGGTGTGGAAGTGTTTGTAGCTGATAAAGTCTGTTATGTAAAGAAAAAGTCTGTGTAAAAATTAGGAAAGAAACAGTTTAATTCTCCAAAGCGTGGAGGAAGGTCGATTGTGATAGTTTGGTTTGCCCAAAGAGGAGTGCCTGAATAAGTACCGGGCTTTTTCTGACATATATCTTAAATGCGTCTGAGGCCCATCATCCAATAGCTTGTATTATAGATGGAGGTACTCCATTTTCAGTGAGGGACGTTGCACCTCTGGCTCTGAGTGATTGTCCAGCTGTGTCAGAGTCAAAGAATTGGCGTAATCTCTGGATGAAGAAAGACCAGGTTGGAATGGTTCCCTTGCTGGTGAGCCATAAGGGAGGGCTGAATGGAAACTCATGGTCTTGGGCACGCAAGTATGTCAGAAAATGCATGTGAGGGTCAAATTTGTGTGTGTTTTGCATATGATGACTGTGTTTCCTTCGAAGAACCTGTCGGCCTTGTGGCTAGGCAAGAAAAATCTGTAGGAGGAGTCATCAACATGTACAGAGTTCTGTTTTGTTACTTTTCTTGGGTCTCAAAGGCTTGGATCGTCTGGGTAAGTCATTTCTCCAAGGTGGAATAGTGCGAAGAACCTGGTGAGCAGTTGCACTAGGAACAGGTGGTTGTCAAAATTGGTAGAGGATGATAATGTGTTGACAACTGTTTCGAGATCAGTGATGGTTAAGGCTCGTTTGCGTGATGTTGGTACTGCATGGATCCTTTTGCAGCCCTGCAATGTACAGTGTACCAGAGCAGAGTTGCGTGAAATGCGAACATCGGGAAAATAAGGTTCAAGTTGGTGGCAGATGCCAGATAAGTAGGTGCCTACAGACCCAGGCTTAATGTGGTGACACATGTAGACTGTGAATAGAGACAGGGTGTCGGCAGTAGGGTCAAGGGAATAATTGTGCTTCTTTATGAAATTGAGATAGGAATTCAAGGTGGATCCATAGTTTTTCCAAGTTGAGTTATCAACGGCTTGTCCAAGGGCAGTGGCTCACTCTCGGACAAGGCGCTCACATGTCCAGGCTTCCCTGATGGGCTGTCTGGAATGTACAATGGAAGATATCATTTTTTGGCAGCCCCCAGCGGCAAACGAGGGGGTGAAAATGTGGATATTGTTAATCCAGGTACGTGCTGTTGCACGATATTAAACTTCTTTCTGGATATCGCATCAATGACATAGTTGAGTTCTCCTGGAATATGTAGGACACATAGGTTGAGATTCCCCTTGATGAGATTGTTGGCGGCGCTAATGAGAATGTCGTTGTATCATGGTAAGCATCGCAATGTGTTAAATATTGTGACAGTGTTGTCATTGTCTGCGTAGATCAATAAACGTGAAAATTGGGGAGGCTGGTGTACATCACTGATATGGTGAATGGCTGATAGCACACACAATGCCTCAAAGTAGAAGATTTGTTCATCTGTAAGTCCATCGGGCACAGGAGAGTAGAAGCCGACGCATTTGTCAGGCAACCAAAATTGCATGCCTTCAAGGCAGGCATCACAGTACACTGTAAAATCAGCAGAGGAGGCATCCCAGCATATTTGGTGTATTAGCTGAATACCTGAGTCTTGCTCTAGATGGTGAGCAGCCCAGGTCAGGTCTGAGCATACGGCATTGTTGATCCTAATGTATCTGTTAGGAGCACACTTGCTGCTGATTTTCACGTAGAAATGGTTGAGCGCTGGTCTAAGGAGTGGGAACACATTGAGGCACCAGTTGATCCAGCCAGCAAGTTTCTGCCATTCTTTCAATGTGAATTTTCAATGGCTAGTGATGAAATTGTGTATTGCAGCTGTTAAATCCAGCAGTGATTGGTGAGGCATTGTCATAGTTAAGTTGTCTGCATTGACTTCTATCCCAATAATGGTGAGCATTGTTCCAAAGACTTGTTTCTTTTCTTTGTGAGGTAGGTTTATTTCATCCCAGAGCTTGAGAATCTTTGCTTGATTGGAGGGTAAGAACTTGTTGTATGGTTGGTACCAGGTGAAGTCATAAGCTAGTGCTGGCCTGAAAGAATCGTCTGAGTATGTGGCAAGGAAATTGACATTGCGTTCCTTTTTTGCGATCCAGGAGACAAGCGACATGAAGGATATCCAGTTGCATCCAGATGCTTGACCTCCAAATGCGCAATTTTGGTTGACATGGAGTGAGCCACCAACATGATTTACCTGCTTGATCTGCCAGTATGGATGCACAGGTAGCAGACGATATGCTTCAGATACATCGGACTTGAATAGTATGCAAGGTGAAGTCAGATCTTTGTGATACATTGACAGGAGGAACTCTCCGAGATGGTGCAAGTTATCCAAAGGATATCCAGTTATTTCATCTCGAGGGATCATACTGTTCAGGGAGTATTTCCCTGCACTCTGGTGAGTTACCATCCACAAATCAGTAGAGTGAGGTTTAGGGATAGCAAAAATGGGCATGCAGTACATCCCTGGTAAGAGTTTGTCACTGAAAGCTTCAGAGAAACGCCCTTTGAATACCTCGTGATCTCTTTGGTCACATAGAAATTGTGCTTCATCCTGGTTCTCTGGTTTTGGGTAGGAGAGGTCTAAGGTGTCTGGGTATTCTCTGATATGGGAATCAGCCCATGGCCAGAAACCCTCACAGAGTCTGTGACATACTGATTTCACAAAAGGTTGGTTTGGGTGAGAATGAAGGAGTTTTTCAAAATGGTCGACATTGATAGGCATAACGATGTCGAAGAGGAGCGGGTTTTCTTCAATAGTCTTTGAGACGATGGGGTTGGCTAGCTCTGATTCAGGAATTAGTGGTAGCAGTCTTGCAGTCTCTGTCCAATCTGCAGATGACTTTGAAAAGTGATCATTGTCATCCCAAATGTTGTGTCTGAGGTACTTAGGCTGTAGTTCTTGCATTAGTTCCCTCCTTAACATCACACGAGTGTTTTCTGTGGCTCATTCGCTTGCAAGCATGTCTAAATCTGCAGTCATCAGCTGAGTTTCTGCAACCATTGGATGAGTTGAATCGATTGCAGAGCTCAGTCTTTGCTCCTGATTTGCCAGCGAGTCACTTTGATGCAAACTTGGTATTGTCTGATTCAATTCCGTCTGGCATGACAATAGCTGAGTAGAATCTCGAGAAGTGATGCGTGTTGGTGAGGAGAATGTTCTGCCCTCCACCAACTTCATTTCTGATGGCTGCATCATACAAAATGATTTTTCAATGTGCAGATGGGATTCTTGCAGAAAAGTGCCCTTCAGTATATTCTCCATATTCCCTGAGTTCTTGCTCATGATGAGGGAAAGCGAATTTAATCGCTTTGATGGTGGCATTCCAGGTGCTGGTCCATTTGCCACTCGTTTGGACCTTCTTGGCTGGCTCAGATCAACCAAGGGAGATTTCAGTTGATCCCACACGTCCAATGTTCTCTTTAGGAGTGGATACATGGTGCAATGATGAGAGCACGGCATCAAGATTAATGGCTTGTCCTTGAATGACATTGTCCCACTCAGAGCTGGGGAATCCAAGAGGCATGGTTCTAGAGGTCTGGATCCATTGCTTGATGGCTTTGGAATCTCTGGCAAATAAGGCCAGGGTTCTGCACGACTGTTCACACTCCTTGTTTCCAGTTCGCCTTGCTTCTTCTTCTCGAGAGAACCAAGGCATCTGGGACTCGAGGACTCTTCATTTCTTGTTGGATTGAATCCCATCGACGTCGAAATTGCTGATGCTGGTGTCGTCGTCATCAATGAATTCTTGCGAGCTCGGTCTCTTATTGCCTCTGGAGTCATGACTGAGTTGCGATAGGAGTTCATCCACTGCTGCATCATTTCGCTCCTCTCTTGAGTGGACTGATCCAGAGTTGGGTTCTCCAGTAGACTGTAATCCTCATTGGGCGTGTTCTCCTCACCTAATCACTGAAGTAGCGAGGGCTTCAATCTCATCAAGTGTGCATGAATAGTATTCGACTGCTGCGTCCTTCGCTCGCTCGGTCCTCGATGGGTTGAAGTCGAGAATTGAGATGATGTTGGATAGGGCTTTGAGCTTTGTGAGTTCCTCTTGTCTGAAGCATTCAACAACGTCGTCCATGAGGTTGACTGACTCCTCTTCCAAGGAGGACTCATCACGAGCATTCCCTCAGTTGCTTTGGTCATCATCGTTGGGAGTCGCATGGTCAGTTTGTTGCTCATCCCCATCCTCTCCAATAGGGGTTAATTGTTCTTGCTCATTTCTAGGCATGCAAGCAATGTTGGCACCACTTGGCGCCCTCGAATGTTGACTCCCAGCTGGTTGATCTCCATTTGATCCAATAGTCCCAGACGACTCGTGTCCTGGTACAGTTGACACAAAGAGGTCAGCATGTCCCTCACTCATAAGGATTTGTTGAGGTACAATGCATACAATTATATGTGATGCAAAATAAAATATATCAACACTATATTAAACGGAGTGAGCTTCTTAAGATGAGAGCCCAGATGAAATAAAATAGATTCATACCTAGCTGAGGGAGTGAGTGTTGAGATGGGAGCCCTATGGAAAGGGGGAGTCTCATCACCCCTCAGCTGGTGGGAATGAATCTAAATATAATGCGATGATCCAAGCATGGATCGTTTGGCATCTCCAAGTGTGGATTAGTAGCAGTTCCAAGTGTGGGTTGCTGATTGCCTGCGGGCACGTGAGCAGCAGCTCTGAGCCTAGCATCAGCGGACACGTAGACTGTGTATGTGCGCATGTAACTCAATCCTTGGTCAGCAATCATTGGACTTGAGTAAACATCGTTTAAACTCGATAATTTGTGCATTTCTAACAAGCCCAAAATCACATGAAAGAGATCAGAACTCATGATAATAAGATATATTTCAGATCTCTAATACAGAGATAAAAAAATTATTTGCAATGAATGATGTGACCAAACAATGACATGCACCAAGGCTCGTCTGAACCCCAGCAAAGGTTCAGATGAGCCTTGGCGCACATCATAATTTGGCATTGTTTGGCACCTGCTGCTCAAGGTTTGAAAACTCAATATGTACAAACAATTTCACCATGCACACGGTCAAACTGTTTGCATCTGTTTTAAATGTTATGAAAACAATATCTGCAGATACAAGCAACACTGCCAAACATTGCAATGACATATGCCAACACACGTCATAATTTGGCATCATTTGGCTAAGAGCTCTGATGCGAGGGGCATTTATAAAGACTTCTATGTAGCTCAGCCATTTCTGCTCTGAATAATGCGATTCTGGGCTTGTTAGAAACACGCAAATGAGGGTTTTAAAACGGGTCTGAGAGCACCCAATATTTCGGCATTTAACGAGACCTCCGACAACATTTACTGTTTCTACACAGATTCTTGACCATTAATTGATAAATTCTGGACCGTTTTGTGTGATTCTGGGCTTGTTAGAACCGCACAAATGAGAGCTTTAAAACGCGTCCAAGGGCGCATAAAACTTCGACGTTTAAGGTGACCTTCACCAATATTTACTGTTTTTACACAATTTTTCACCATTAATTAATGAATTCTGGACCGTTTTGTGTGATTCTGGGCTTGTTAGAACCGCACAAATTAGGGCTTTAAAACGGGCTTCAAAGAACCTGAATTTTTGACATCTAATGTGACCTCTGACAACATTTACTGTTTTTACACAGATTCTTCACCATTAATTG